>JAEEGH010000916.1_pt1 | contig 89836 bp, 66 predicted proteins | sample 9134181 | NCBI WGS metagenome assembly JAEEGH01 (sample SAMN16246544, study PRJNA631951) | gut metagenome | biome: gut microbiome; feature: rumen; material: DP-attached | host: Bos | place: Iran: Karaj | collected 2018-10 | reverse complement strand
ATAAAAAAAGAACGATTGAAGATATAAATACCTCAATCGCTCTTGTTGATTCTTTGGTTAATCCCTTAATTGGTCAATGTTAACTTAATGACATTGCGCATTTGCGATACTGCCTTATTTTTGCTATCTGAGTGCTTTATCTCGAAAAGGACATATAAAGCATTTGCCATTTCCCCTATCCTATTTCGAGTATTTTTATTACTGTACATTAATTGTTGTCACAATATCTTCGCCTGCATTCGTGTCTAAAGTAAGTGTGTGCTCACCTGACTCTAATGCACGCATAATTGATGTATCAATTGTAAGTGAATATACACCGCTTGGGCTCACGTATATCTTATATTCACCTGCACCAGCGCTTAAACGCTGACCATCAACGTAAACATTTAATAAATCAGAAGCTGGTCTAGAAACAAATACACTGTAACCTGTATCCTTTGTGGCATCATAAATTGTGTTAGATGGTGAATAGATAGCCCATCCTGCATCAGCCATCATATTTCTGATAGCAGTAAATGCTTCCTCTGTTATTGAATTTGATGGAGCACCTTCGCCTGAGCCGCCAATAACAATTTCGCCATCGTTGATTGTTGCAAAAAGCTCTGGATTATACTCCATTAAATATCTAATTGCTGTAATGACAGTATCATCACCTACAGAGTAATCATCAATTGTCCAATAGTATCCATTATCAATTTCCTTTGCTGAAAGTAGATAATACTGGCAACTATTTGGTGCACCTGCGGCAGCCTGTGCCTTTTCTGCATCAGTTTCCGCTACGCCTTCATAGTACTTATCATTATCTGAATCAACAATCCAAATACCAGTATAGTTACCTGCTTCGTCCTTTTCGAGAGATAATAATGTAATAGCATGAGCGCCTGTATACTCTAGCTTTGATTCATCCCAAAAGCCTACATCAAGAGTTGCTGCTCCTTCATAGTATGGTACTAATGTTTCATAACTTTCAAAGATATTGGTGCTTAAATCACCATCTTCATAATCAGCTATTACAACTTCTCTTGCACTGATTTCTGGAATAAATCCTCCGTCAGGAGCAGTCTCCTTCAACTGACTAAAACCTTCATCACCCTGATTTGGATATTCACCATCTATAAAGTATAAAAAGGCAGCTTCCTGATCTCCACCTTCGTCTGTAAAACATGTTCTAAAAAAATCGAAGACCTCATCCTCGCTCTGGAAAACCTCATTAGTTAATGGATTAATAGCATGCTGTGGGTAGCCTGCCGACCACAACACATCTGCTGCCGATGCTGCCCAGCAAAGATTAGAATCATATCCTTCTTCACCGTACTTTTCAGCATCTACAATATCATCTGACACTTCAGAATCAGGACCATCTGGATATCCAGGTGAAGGAACCTCATCCTCAGGGTCATATATAATTATGTCGTCGTCCATGTCATCAGTATCGTCAACGTCAGTATCCTCTACATCCGTATCTTCTGAATCTGTGTCCTCTACGTCTGTGTCTTCTACATCTTCCACAGATTCTTCCTCATCTGTCTCTTCTTCAGTACTAGCAGCATCAGTACCCTGAACTACTATTACTACTGCACTAGCGCTTTCCTCAGATACCTCCTGAGTCTCTGCTGCCTCCTGAACTTCTGTCACTTCCTGCGCTTCTGTCTCTTCCATAGCGAAAACTGGCACTGGCTGACTAAGAGCCACTGTAATAGCCATGGCTACGCTAGGAACGCTTAACCATAATTTCTTGTTTTTCATAAACACCTCATTCTTCCTTAAAAAAGTTACTCCCGCGTCCAAGAAACTCTCCCAAAAATAGCACTCCACCGCTGTTGGATAGCATCCCGCAATACATTTACTGTTTCAAGTCAAATCAAATTTAGTTATCTTCATCTTAGACGCTAATATATTTGCAAACATAAAAACACTTTTATAATATATTTTTATGTTGCTAACAAAGTTGTCTCGAGAAAATGTGTTTCGCATTTCTCTCGAATATATTACACAATTATTACATAAAAAGAAAGTTTTTTTTGCAACTTACTCACCTGTGTATTTTTACACATAGATACATGTTTTATCCTTTATAATTCACTATTCCTTATCAATTCAGAATTTTTCTAAAGACCATTTTTCCTTGAGAAATACAGGGATAGGGCCAATTCATTACATACCCTTTTGCAATAACAAAAAAATTTTTACTTGTAATCATTTTGGATCTGTGATAAAGTATCGCTCGTGTTGATTTGACACATTCATTGGCGTGTCAGCCAAATTACCCAGTTTAGGTTTTATTTTTAATCAGTTTTTTTAACTAAAAAGAAAGGAGGACTATCTCACAATTTAAGCCAAAGACAAGCCCCTAAACTATTTAACTATCAGCTATATTTTTTAAGGAGAAAGAGTTTATGAAAAAAACAAGAAAATCAACAAGGGAAGACTATACCCTTTTTCAGGACATAATGGATACTTACCGCTATCCAGACGGGACATTAAATAAAGTTGCGGTGTTTATTTCAACACTTGCATTAATCCTTTTAGTCACTGTGGGACATTTCGTCATTGACGGAATTAAAAATATCAGCAAGATGAATACAGTCACTGCCTCGGAGCTTACCATTGAAGAAATCCAAGATTACATTACAAATTCCTATTTGGATGCCATAAGTAAATATGGAGATGGAAATATTAATCAGGATAAGGCCAGAGAGAACATTTTAAAAATGCTGGCAGAATATTTGGAATCAAGTAATGGATTTACTGACCAGCAGCAAGAAGCACTTAATCACATAATCGAGGAATATCTCTTAAGCACAACTATTTATGAAGATGTTAATCAAAATTCAAATGCCATCAGAAACATTTCCAATCTAATCGAAAATAAATATTCAGAGAACAAGGAATATATTTCCCAGCTAAAGGAATTACTTTTAAATGAAATATCCGCAAATACGAATATCGATGAATCCCATTACAAAGAATTAAATGAGCAGATCGAAAAGCTTCAAAACTACGCCGATAATCGAATGGCTGAAAACAATTCAAATTTGAATTCAATGATTAATGAGCTTCGACGTACTTACGAAAATTCTCTTGGAGCAAAAGATTATGGGTCAGAAAATATTTATAACGCAGGCGATTATGTAATTTACAACGAGCGCCTTTACATCTCAACAATCGATAACAATTCATCCTCACCTGAAAACGATGATAACTGGAAGCTATCTGATTTGGATGAAATCATTAGTAATTTGCAGCGTACAGCTTTTGAAGAAATGGAAAGAATGTACAAGGAACTTTCAGAAAGTTTGGCTGAGCAAAATCAATATCTTACAAATCAAATCAATGAAACTAATGAAAATTTAACCAATCAAATCAATGATACAAGCCAGAATCTGACAAACCAGATCAACGACTCAAACCAGAATCTCACTAACCAGATCAACGACTCAAATCAAAATCTCACAAATCAGATTAACGACTCAAACCAAAATCTCACTAATCAAATAAATGATTCTAATGCATATTTTTCAAACGAGATTAACACTGTAAATCAGACAATCAGCAATCAGGGTAATGATTTTCAAGCTCAGATTGATGCAATCAACGATTTACTTCACGATAACAATATGACATTTGAATTCGGCTATAACTCACAGACAGGTGCTTACGGATATTACGTCAACGGCCAATTCAAACCATTTTAACAGAGGATAGAGTTATGAAAAAATTTCTAAAAACCGCAATTAACATCCTGCTATCTGGAACCATCATAGCAGGAACATTTATAAACACCGGAACCATTGCTTCAGCGGAAGAATCCCAGGGTCAAAAGACTTTCATTCCCTTTAGAAGTGATTTAGTAAAATATGTTACTAGCAATGCCGGAAACAAAGATACCATCATCCAGTCTCAATGGTTTAGATTATTTAAAGAAGAGACAGGCACCCCCAACTGGTCTAGCACCTACTACAGCGACTACACCAGTTCAACAGGCATCACCCTATCTTCTAAAAACACTCAGGTAACATACAATTCCAGCTTTGATCCATTTCTTTATAGAACCATCACCTCAAATTCTGATTTTATTTCAAATTGGATAAATACAATCCCAACTGTATTTGAAGGTTATTGCAACAGCTATAAAAGCCATCCTGTTTTCTGCGATGGTATTGTGGACTTGACTAAAAATGGCTACATGTTGGGAAGTGGCTACAAAAAATCCAATAACATTTTCGAATACGGATTTACGAATAAAGATTATTGGGATTTGAAAGTGCTTGCCATTCTCTCTTTCAAATGGAATGAAATCAGCACCACACAAAAGAACTGGTGCAAAACCTATTTGCCTTATCTCATTCCCGACTATGAATCACGAGGCGCTAGTGCAATTGCTGCAAAAAATAACAACGAAGCCCTATATAACTTAATGACTATTTCAAACGAGGGTTTCAATTCCACAAAAGGTCAAGAATTTTTCAGCTATGCAAATGGCAATAATGAAATTCGTATAGGCGAATTATTTAATAATATTTTTTCAGCAAATAAGAAGACCGGAGACATCCGCACATCTGATGTCTACACCGAAGTGAATCTAAATGGAATCTTCGGCGGCGATGCAGATTGCGATTACAACGGAAGTAGTCTCGGTGATGGAGACTATGATTGGTTTGCATATAATATATGCTTTTCTGGGGATAGTATTTGGAGTCGAATCCGAACTTTCACAGATGGAGATTCAGCTGCTGCAATCCTAAAAAAAGAATGGCTTCTTAGATACTATGCAAAGCATTCTTCAACTGGAGCCACAAGCAGTGTAGCTAACGCCATCGCAAAGCAAGGACAAACGGAGACGATAGTTTGCGGGTCTGCCACTATGCCAGGCTGTAACAAAGCAGTGTGGAATCCAAACAAAGCTGGATTCAACTGTCCAGGTCACAACACCACTGGTTACGCTACAATTCAAAAGCCTGTTGGTGTTGAATATATTAGCTTCACTTCAAAAGCCAAGGGATACAAATGGAAAATCGTGGACACCGCAACCGGTACAGTTATTTCTGAAAATATGGAAAACTATAGTGTTTCTCCTACAATAAAACTGGACGCCAAATATATATGGTCCTCTTCTATTTCAGTCTACGTAGAATCATATTTTCAGAAGAAGGGTGAACTAATTGGTGTTGGGGCATGCTACTCTGGTGAGGAGACTACTAGTGTAAATTGGACCTATGTAGTTTTAAATCAATGTGAGGTAAACGGTCACGATTATCAATATTCATACCATTTCGATTCCAATCACCAATCATGTACTGCCGAGGGAATTTGCCGTGGGTGCGGTGACAGAAAATCATTTGTGGATTCCTCTTTATCAAAAACTGAAGACAATTCTGCCTATATTTACACCGCAGATTTTTCTCATACTCCTGTTGCTCCAAGAAGCACTCGAGTAGAAAAATCAACTGGAACCTATACTTATAGAGCAAGTGATAAGAATGCCATTTCAGGAAAGACCCACGATTCTCAATCCGTATCTAAAATATATACTGGTGCAGGCTTCACTCTCCACACCTCAATATCCGGCACCTGCTCTCTTGCCTCCGGATATATCAAACCAGGTGCAAAATCTATTACTATCTCAGCTTCCGGTTCAAAAAATACATTTACCATTTATAACAAAAAAGGTGGTGCAATAAAGACAATTACCCTCATGTCCCTCTATCAGGGCGAGACAAAATATACCTTTGACCTAAGTGGCTGTTCTGACGATGAGCTTGATGGTGCCTATGTAGTAATCAACATGTACTCGGAGGATGAATATCGCTCAGGCATGGAAATTGGTCAGGGTGCCAAATCCTCTTCCACCATCAATTTCAACTATATAACCATAAAATATTAAAGAAAACCAATTGATATTTTCAAATCATAGAGGAGATTTTTACATGAAAAAAAGAGAAATTGGAATAGCCATAATATGTGCTGCAATTTTTGGATATTCATTATCAACCACAGTAGTTGCAGCTGAAGAAACTATAGATAATAATATATGTTCCACCAGTTGTGATGACAATCATGAAGACAGCTTAGATTCTGATGAAAAGGATTTAAACTCTGACGCATCTGAAATAGAAACTGAAAATGAGAATCTAGATTCTACTGATTCTGAGGTAGAAACTGAGAACGAGGATTTAGATTCTGATGACTCTGAGACAGAAACCGAGAACGAGGATTTAGATTCTGATGACTCTGAGGTAGAAACTGATAACGACGCTTTAGATACCAGTGATTCTCTATTAGAGGTTACCGAAGAAAGCTGCACCGATATCTGCCACATAGATATAATCTATAATCAAGAATACTACGTCATTGAAAATTTGTGCCCTATAGGGGAATTGGAAGTGATGGAACTATCGGCTAGTTTCAGTGTCAAAAAAGGTGAGCCTCTAGCTATTGACTTAGATGATATCTCACCAGAAGTTAGGGAAATTATTTCTTCTATAGATCAGCTATCTAATAACATAGATAGTAGTTTTGAAATCAGGGCATACGTATATGCGGATAATAAAGTAAAGATTGAAAGCATTAGTAAAAAAGATGTTGAAACTGTATCATGCCAAGTAACCGTAATCAGTGACTCAGAAGATTCAGAAGAATCTAGCAAAAAAGATTCTTCCGAATCTGAAACACCTATTAACTCTAACAGCGATGATTCTTCCGCTGGTCAGGATAATTCAAATGAATCTTGTAATGAGGATTTTTCATTGCAAGAAAAAAGAACTGAATCCACTGGGGAAGACAGTTCTAATTCTGATAACTAAATTAAATTAAAATGCTTAAGAGCATTGTAAATTCCATCCTCATCAAAGGCCGTAGTGACATAGTCCGCTGCGGCTTTTGCTCTGTCTGTACCATTGCCCATAGCAATACCAACTGCTGCAGCCTGAAGCATCTCCAAATCATTTTCGCTATCACCAACAGCAAATGTATTCTTAGGATCAATGCCTACCAACTCACATGCCTTGAGCATTCCAGTTGCCTTGCTGTGACCTACTGGCACAAGTTCACATACACCTGAATTATGTTCAATAATTGAGTAATGCTCAGATAACTTCTCAAAGCACTCAATTCTTTTGACAGCCTCAATATCTGTAGCGCAAGACATCTTATTGATTACCCAATCACCGTAATAATCGCCACCGATTGGAACAAGATCCTCGCCTACATCTCTACGAAGTATATTGCCAAATCCATCATCAAATCCAAACTCGCTATCGTCCATATAGATTTTCTTAGGCCCCTCTAATATAGGACGAATACCGTATTTACGAACCAGCTCGATTGTTTCCTTGGCAAATCCCTTATCTAATATTTTTTCGTAGATAATTTTGCCATCAATTTCAATATGACAACCGCAAGAACATACGATGCCATCAAATCCAAGGCTAAGCAAATCCTTGTCCTGAATAAAAGCTCTGGCTCTACCACTACATATAAAAGCTAAATGGCCATTCTCTCTAAGCTTTTTAATAGCAACCCTAGCGCTATCTGGTATATACTTGTCATAGTTCCAAAGTGTACCATCTATATCAAAAAATACTGCCGACTTTTCCACGTAATAAAACTCCTATACCCAAAGTCTCATCCATAGGTTGTGATGTGCTCTGGTAAAATTCTTTTCTCTATAAAATTTAATTCTAAATAGCTTAGGTCTTGTACTGATATTTACAAAATCGCTGAGTACCTTTAGCTTGTCCTCTGGAATATTTTCAAGCTTAAGTACCTCTCTGGCAAAAGACCTGGCCTCATTAATAAATGCCTTCTTTTTTTCAATGAGCCCCTTAGTGTCTTCCATGTTGCGACGGATTTTGTCCATAGTTGTCTCAGTTTCAGCACCCATGGTATTGTATCCGGTCTGCCTGTAATAAACAAGTGGTTCATCAATATATTTAATCTCACCAAAAATAGCAGCCAGCTCCAAAAGCCATGCATCATGCATTGGCACATACTCCCAGTTAATAGATTTCTTGGAAATAGCAATATCCCTAAGGCTCCTATTAATACACATAGCTGTGCCTGCAGCTGGGTTATCAATTAGAATCTGCGTATATGCGATATTTTTTGGAGAGCGACCTATATATCGTATAAACGAATCTGACATGATAGATAATTTATCATCCACCACATACATATCAGTGAAAACTGCAGCGGGAACAGTATCATCCCCAGAGACAGTCTCCATCATAGCATCCATCATCTTTTGCATTTTGTCAGGAAGCCATACGTCGTCCTGGTCGCACAAGAAATAATAGTCAGCTTCACTTTTATTTAATAGATAAATGAAATTGGCCTTTGCGCTACCTAGGCGATTACCATATATAATCTCTATCCTATCTGGATATTTCTCATAGTACTCGTTAATAATTGCGGCGGTATCATCAGTTGATTCATCATCGTGAACCACCAGCCTAAAGTCCTGAAAACTCTGAGCAAAGATACTATCCAACTGCTCTCTCAAGTACTGACTACCATTATATGTAGCCAATAAGACAACAATATTTTTCATAGACATTCTCCAAAATTATCGGTTAAAACCGTACCCCGTTTTTGTTACCTTTTTAAATTTCAAATTGGCAATAAAAATATCTAAGTTAGCAATGGTGCATGTGAGCTTGCCAAACAAGTTGCTTTTTCTAAACTGTGCCTTGTAAGTAATCATCTCATGGAGTCTAAAAATATTCTCCTGCTTGAAATAATCACACTCTGAAAGCAACTCCAAAAAATCATACACTGAATCATCAGTGGCTGTTGTATCTGCTGAAATATTGTCTCCAGTAAATCTGTGATTATAAACTGGACTGCCTCCGCAAAAACTGTGGGTCTTGCCAGCAGCCATCATAAGTAGCCATAAGTAATAATCATCCGCCCCATTTACCCTGACAAAATGCTCTTTCCAAAATTGAGGAACTGCATCCCTTTTTATAAGGCACTGACCAGGGGAAATAATCTGAATCCCCACAGTGAGATATGTCTGCAAATCCCAAATAAGCTTCACATGGTCAGCGGTGCGATACCAAACTAAATTGCTGCCATCCGCCTGACCTAAATTCGCATTTCCGATAATTATATCAGAAGGATTCTTAAGGGCCACCTCCATCAGTCTCAGCAAGCCGTCCTCAGCCAGTAAATCATCCTGGTCCAAAAACATCACATACTCGCCAGTAGCCTCTTTTAGTCCACTGACTCTGCTGTAGTGAATCCCCCTATTCTCACTGTTAGTTAAAACCCTAAAATACTGACCTCCATTAGCAGGGGCCTTAAGAGTCTTCCATGGACTATCATTTACAAGAATCACTTCCAGCTCATGGCCAGCCTGTACCAACATCTCTCTATTTTTCTCCATGCAGCTCACATAGTCCTGCATGTATCTATCCCCCTCATAAAAAGGAGTAACCACAGAAATTTTCATAATATTTCTCACCTAATAATAGTGTACTAACAAGCAATTGCTCATAGCTAGTCACTACACTACATGCTCTTAGAATATTTTTTGCCAAAGAACTTAGCCTGTAAAAATCCCATTATCTTCTTTGGCCAATTAATTGGCTCCATGTCTATCACGTTGCATTCTACAACAGAAAGACCCTCCCCCTGTTTTTTAAGTATCCAAACGTTGAAAAGAATCTCGCTAACTCGGCCAAATAATCTAGCAGAAAATGCGTCAAGTCCATCCACATCGATTTCTTTTTCAAGCTCTCCTAAAATATCAAAAAGCCAAGTGCAATACTCATCCAAATATTCCTTAGGAAAAATTGCCATATTAAACATATATCCCCATGAGCGCTCATAAACTCTAGCTAATTCTGACATATACTCTGGGTATTTTTCCCCCACAATTTTCTTTGCCAAATCAAGATGACTGCCATCTAAAGTATGGGCATAATGAGAGTACAAACTCTCAATATAATAGCGGCGCTTCTTAGGCACTACAATATCCGCCCTAGTCAAAAGAGCTGTGGCCTCATCCTCTGTAAGCACTGACTGAAAAGCTCCGTGGCTCTTAATATAGTTGCGGGATTTCATAGAAAAATATCTGCGATAGTGAACCAGTCCAATTGCATCTGCTTCCACATTTTTCCATCCATAATAAAGGCCTGTCAGCTCACAATAATATGGATTCTTCTTGGAAATATTGTCCCCGTCATCATCTCGTAAAATTGCCCCTGTCTCCTTGTGGGCCTTTGGCAAATGGGCTCCTGGGCAATCCTTTACTCTGATTCCTTTTTTTCCATCAGCTCCCATCTGAAGTGGAATGTAAATCCCCTCCTCTGGCACCTGATAAGGCTTGTGTAACGCAATTAATAATTTTATATCCAATATTAACTCCTATTAAAACTATAGGGCACCTAACAGGTGCCCTACAAATACAACCTCTACTTACGAATCCTCTTCGTCCTCTTCATCTGCAATCGCCGCTGCCGCTCCAGACACCGCTGAAACAACTGCAATCACAGCAACTATAACAACCAAAAGAATAAGTGCAAAAAAGAAAATTAAAAACCCCTGATCTGTCATCCTTAACCTCCTCTTTAAAAAACCTATGTTGATTATACAGCTAACCAAACCATAAATCAAATTTAAGACTTTCTCATCAGCTCTGAAAGGTAATTTTCTATCTAACCTACCAAAATCTACGTCCAAAGCTAGGTAATTTTATGTTAAATGGAAAAATAAAATATTATTTATTGAAATATAAATGAAGTTAGAGATTTCTTAGTAAAAGAAAAGGAGAAAAACATGGCATTAATCAATACTGAAGAACTATATAGTTTAGCAGAAGAAGTTCGAAAGAATGCTAGAGCTGAAATTGCTTCATTACAATATTCTAGAAACAGGTTATTATACAGTAATAATCTAAAAGACAAAATGACAATAGATACCTATAATTCTCAAATCAATGCTTTTAAACAATATGAAAAAATAGCTAAACCAATTGTAAAAGCAAAAAAAAGAATTGAAAAGACAACCGATGATCCAAATGAACGACAAAGATTGTTGGAAGAATACGTGGATAGCAACGTAAAGCTTGGAACCCTAAGAACACTAAAATTCGCTAGCGAGAATATTTCTAGCGAACAGAAAACAAAATTGAATGTAGATTATTTTAAATCTCCCACAAATAATACTGGGACTAATGCATCTAATAAGCATGTAACATTCGATTTTGATTTTAATAATACTTATCATGAAACGTACCCAACTGTTAACAGTTTCGTTAATAATTCAGAAATAAGCGCAGATGACAATGAAAGTTTTGTTGATTCAGTCATAGACAATCAATTTGTCGATGAAAACTTCCGAGATGATGATAACATAAGCTTGTATAACTATGATGTAGATAACCAAGATGAAGGTGATAACTTACATGATTCTGTTGATGACATCCAAGTTGCTGGTGAAAACTTGGAAGAAAACAACCTAGGTGAAAGCTCATTTGAAGACTACCCATATGATAATGAAAGCTTAGTTGAAGGCTTCACAGATAATAATGAAAGCTCGATTAACGACGTACAAGAAAATAATGTTCAAGAATACTACGATAGAACATCGATAACTCCCACTAAAGACGATCCTGAATGGGATAAACTATGGGATGAGAAAATTAAGCAAATCTCAAAAATCAAACCACATATTAATGAGTTAACCAGTCGTTACAACAATCTAATAGAAAAAGAAGAACAACATAAAAAAAAGAATAATTACTTCACAGATAGAAACAAGAAAACGGCATCAGAAAAATTCAATACGTATTATAAAACTCTTATCAGCAGTGATCATGTTAATCCTGTAGATGAAAAATACCTAAATAGTCAAATTAATGCCGCATATTCCGTTATAGGTCATGATTATTATCAACCTAAAAAGAATTCTAAATGGAGTAGTTTACTATCTGGTGCAAAACAAAAAAGCAATGAAAGTATAACCCCCCAAAATACGTCGTATACTATATCAAGTGAAAGGCTTAGCAACTTAAAACCTGCGAGAAAATTAACAAAAGAAAAGGTAGTCGTAAATCCTAATAATACGGGAGCTAATCAGGGTATTACAATACCAGAAAGAACCACCTCGCGTAATCACGGAATGACACCAAGAATAAATCGCCATTGATACGCAAGGCTATTCCATTGGCTCCAGCCATTCTCAGTGCTCAAGCGTCTCGAGTAAATAAAGCGTATCATGATTATAAAAATTCTATCTATAAACACAACAAAGCCACCCGCTTGGGGTGGCTTTAGCTATCTTATCTGATCTGCTTAGCTCTATTAAAAAGTCCAGGGAAATGATGCTTGGTATATCCCATAAGTCTAGCTCTTGTAAGTGCTGTGCCAAACATGCCCTCAGCAAGTGGCTTATATAAAAACTTAATGATTTTAGAATCATTAGGCAAATATTTGCGAAGCTCCCTGTATGCCTCTGTGCCCTGCTGCTTTTTGCACCAGGCGAGAATGTCATCGCATTTTACTCCTGCCTCTAGCTGACGAACCATAGCTGACTGAAAGCTTCTGAAATATTCCTTAGAAAGAATTCCAAGAACCTCAAAATCGCAGCTCTTCCATTTTTGCTGCTGGTCGTAAATTCTCTTTACCCTAATCTTTTGTAATTCAAAATAGTCATCGATAGCGCCACCAGTAAGACGTGGCTGCCCCTGATTCCTATAATGATAAAGTACATCATTTATGACTGTAAGACTATTAACATAATCAAGAAAATCACAGTTAAAAAGAATATCCTCTACATGCTTAATGTCCTGGAATCTGACACCATTTTCCTTAACCACGCTGGTCTTGTAGCATTTGTTCCATGGATATCCAAGCATGGTAATCTCTTCCATCTGCATAACCATCTTGTGAATAAGTGCTGGGTCGTTGGTGGTGACTGTGTCATCATCATAGTCCATATTTTCAAGGGAAATCCCCTTCATGTACTCAACTCGTCCCTCAGAATTGCGATAGTCCTCAGTAAAGCTGTACACCAACAAATCTACAGGATTCCTCTGAAGCATGGCTGCACAAACTCTAAGCAAATTTCGTTCATATAAATCATCTGGATCCAAGAACAAAATGTAGTCACCTGTGGCCTTTTCAATACCTGTGTTGCGGGCTGCAGAAACTCCCATATTGTGGTCATGTCGATAGTAGTAAAATCTATCATCACGCTCCAGGAAACTTCTGGCAACATCTCCAGATTTGTCTGGAGAACAGTCATCGACAATAATAACTTCAAAGTTGTCATAAGTCTGCATCATCAAGCATCCTAAGGCATCACCAATATAATCGCCCACTCCGTACGTAGGCATTATCACGGAAAACTTAATATTGTCGCTCATAATCCCATGATACCAAAAAACGCCCAAGCTGTTAATACCCATGATTTTAATTGTTGTCCCACAGAATTAATTAGCAGATGCCAGCTCCTTTTTATAGAATGTGGTACCACCATTTTCAATCACATAATTTTTGTAGGTCTGTTCTTTTTCCTTGTCACCCATCTTTTGGGCTACTCTATATGCATAGTAAGAAGCACGAACTCTCGCTAGATTTGTCACCTCCGGTGCAGTTGCAACCTTCTCAAGCATTTTTAAAAGAGCCTCATACTCCTCCATATCCCACTTGCTTGCAAGCTCATAGATTACCGCGCCACTGCGATATATTTGAAGTATATCTGGAGTAATTCTCTCCTCCTTATTTATCCTTTTCATCTCTGTCATCTCACGTCCCATGGCGCGAAAATCCTCAAGTTTTAAATATACTTCCATCTTGAGAATCGCTCCGTATATACGTGACAAATGAGGCTCGGCATACTCAGCCATTTTATCTATAAATTTTTGAGCCAAATCAGTATAGCCACCCATGATTAGAGTTTTAATCATGGTGTAGAAATTTCTAGCTCTTTCCCTTTTGTTACGGAATTTGAGAATAGATATTCTCTGAACTCCAAGCATTTTTTCAACATTGCAATCCTGGAGTAAAATAGTGCTAATATATTTTCTTCTTTTTTGCAAAAAGAAAATATATCCTATAATTACAACTGCCACCAAAACAGGCAGAATAATATCTCCCTTAGGTATCACAAATTCAGGTTTTATTAAAGTAAAAATCGAAACCGCTAGAACAAGCAATACCGCCAGCTCCCATATTCTAAGAGTTTTAATATATCGCCTAGTATCTTCCTCTTCAGCTTTATCAGCACCTACCTTATCCAATTCAGCCAACAATTCATCCAGCGCTTTGTCTTTTATTTTTGACATGCTCAATCCCCTTTTCTCCTAACTATCTCTGACAATCTTAATTATTTACTATGATAAATTATAATCAACGTCAATGCAAAACCTTGTCCCAAATAGTAATGGCAGCCGCCAAATTGTAGTAGCAACTGCCAAATGTTTTTTTCATTCTCCTATGCTGGGAAGTCGATTGTAGGCATAGAATCTACTATTTCCTGGAGGGGCGACCAGCTCATTGGATCAAAATCATCCTCGGAATTCTTATCATCTGAAGAGTCATTCTTGCCCTCAGATTTACCAAAAGAGCCCGCTTTCTCAGATGCCTCCTCCGATGTGGCAGGCAGGGCCTCATATCCATCAGAATTCTTAAATTCCTTAGCCACCTCATCAAGGGCAGCTATAATATATTCCTTGTATGGGTCCTTGTCCAAAATTGCAGACAAGGATTCCATAATAATGTCATTTACCTCTTCTTTTGAGTCTGCATTTTTAAGTCTGCTCTCCAAAGCTTCGGCCATTCGTCTTATGCGAAGATACTGCAAATACAACTCAGGGTTATGCTGCTTCAGATAGTTTTCCTCTTTGGTGGTAAGCTTTTTTCCACTCTTAAGTTTTGCCATGATTTTCCTCATCATTTTTTCGTCATTCTGAGATTTATCATTGCTAGACTCGCGGACTTGTTCTCTAATTTTAGAAGCTATTTCTTCTCCCAATCTAGCTCTATCTTTTTTGCTATCATTTGGTACTTCAAAATTGAAATTTTCCATTTTAATACTTGCACCTAAAAGCACTTTATCCATTAATCCCACGCCCTTTCATTAATATTATATAAATAAAAATATAGGAGTCTTCAATTGTTGCTTACCATATAAAACAGAGCTATATCCCAACAAAATAAAAAGGGTATCAACAGACTTCAATCCATTGATACCCGTAAATCCTTTTACTAAGTTTTAATCCTACAAATATTATATCGGTAAAAGAACTATATTTTTAATATTAAATTTAGTGGCACCCACAACTTCCGCCACAATGACCACAGTCACCACCGCAAGCTGGGTGTTCACCACGCTTGTGAGCCTTAACCATTGAACGCACAATCGCGCCAACGACCAACGCTAAAATTAATACTACTATAACTGTACCCATATTAATTACCTCAAATCGTCAGCCAAGCTGACGTGTACTGCTAATAATCACTGATAGACAACAAGCTATTTAATTCTAAAGTAAGACGTGTTGTCTAACGTAAAAAATAAATGCTTGTTATCGTAATCAGTGTAATCATTTTATTATTTATTGTACTTATCCTTGCGGAACAATCCATAAAGGAGTACACAGATAGCTGCGATTCCAAAGATTGTGCCCACAGTGAATCCCTCGCCTGTGAAGACCTTACCAACCTGGTAAATGATGAGTCCGATTACCCATGCGAATCCACACTGATATCCGATAGCTCTCCAGAACCACTTAGTATTGTTCATCTCACGCTTGATTGCACCCATAGCTGCGAAGCAAGGAGCGCAAAGAAGGTTAAATGCAAGGAATGCAAAACCAGATGCATTTGTAAATGCTGCACGCATTGTCTCATAAACATCGCCTGCTGCGCCGTAGATAATAGCAAGTGTACCTACGATATTCTCCTTAGCAACAAGACCTGTGATTGAAGCAACTGTTGCCTCCCAATCGCCAAAGCCAAGTGGGATGAAAATCCAAGCAAGGCATCTACCAATTGTTGCAAGAATTGAGTGATCAATCTGGTCCTCTTCAAGCATTGTAAATGCACCATCAACAACACCGAAGAATGTACAGAACCAAACTACGATTGTTGAAAGTAAGATAATTGTACCAGCCTTTTTAATAAATGACCAGCCACGCTCCCACATGCTACGAAGAACATTGCCAAGTGTTGGCCAGTGGTAAGCTGGAAGCTCCATAACAAATGGTGCTGGGTCGCCAGCAAACATCTTTGTCTTCTTAAGCATGATTCCTGAAGTGATAATTGCAAATATTCCAAGGAAGTATGCTGATGGAGCAACCCATGAAGCGCCGCCAAAGATAGCACCAGCTACCATTGCGATAAATGGAAGCTTAGCTCCACATGGAATAAATGTTGTTGTCATGATTGTCATCTTACGGTCTCTATCATTTTCGATTGTACGTGATGCCATGATACCTGGGATACCACAACCTGTACCGATAAGCATTGGGATAAATGACTTACCTGAAAGACCAAACTTTCTGAAGATACGGTCCATGATGAATGCAACTCTTGCCATATAACCGCATGCCTCAAGGAATGCAAGGAAGATGAAAAGAATGAGAATCTGTGGAACGAAACCAAGTACTGCACCTACACCGGCTACAATACCGTCAAGGATAAGTCCCTTAACCACATCATTACATCCTATAGCATCAAGACCAGCCTCTACAAATACAGGAACACCTGGAACCCATACACCATAATTTGCTGGATCTGGCTCCTCATTTGACTCAACATATGCCTTTGCTGCTGCATAATCATCAAGGCTAGCTGTCTCGTAATCAACAGCTGCTGTCTCCTCATCCTCTACTGGATACTCAAAATCACCAGTAGGCTCTGAGCCATTTTCCTCTACATATAAATCATATCCATCTACAATAAGCTGATTTGCTGTAAACTCATCAGCTGCATCAGCGTAATCGCTAGAGCCGATAGCAAATAAATGCCATCCATCGCCAAACACACCATCATTTGCCCAGTCAGTAGCCCATGTACCAACTGTAGTAACTGAGATGTAATATACAAGCCACATTACTACTGCAAATATTGGAAGTGCAAGCCATCTGTTTGTAACTACCTTATCAATCTTGTCTGAAATAGTAAGACCCTTTGCAGCCTTCTTAACACAGTCATTGATAATTGTGCCGATGTAATTGTATCTCTCACCTGTGATGATTGACTCTGCATCATCATCAAGCTCCTTCTCGCAAGAAGCAATATCCTTTTCGATATGGTCAATTACATCTGAAGAAAGACCAAGCTTCTCCTGAATCTTTTCGTCTCTCTCAAATAACTTAATTGAATACCATCTCTGAACATTCTCGTCCTCGATGCCATGTAAGCAAAGCTCCTCAATATGAGCAAATGCATGCTCAACAGAACCATTAAATCTATGTTTTGGAGACTGTGGCTTAGCTTCCTTAGCTGCCTTAACTGCTGCATCAACGATTTCCTTAAGACCTCTGTTCTTAAGAGCAGAAATCTCGATTACAGGAACACCAATCTCCTCTGAAAGCTTCTTTGTATTAATTTTATCGCCATTTTTCTCAACCACATCCATCATGTTGATAGCGATAACTACTGGAATACCAAGTTCAACAATCTGAGTTGTAAGATAGAGATTTCGCTCAAGGTTTGTACCATCAATAACATTGATGATTGCCTCAGGCTTCTCATCGATAAGATAATTTCTAGATACAACTTCCTCTAAAGTGTATGGAGAAAGAGAATAAATACCTGGAAGGTCAACGATTTTAACTTCCTTATCTCCCTTATATTTTCCCTCTTTGTACTCTACAGTAACACCTGGCCAGTTACCCACAAACTGGTTTGATCCAGTAAGGGCATTAAATAATGTTGTTTTACCGCAGTTTGGATTACCTGCTAACGCAATTCTTATTCCCACTTTTCTTTCCTCCTACTCTACTTCAATCATCTCAGCATCAGCCTTACGTACTGAGAGCTCGTAACCTCTAACTGTTACCTCAACAGGATCTCCAAGTGGTGCGACCTTGCGAACAAAAATTTCTACGCCCTTTGTGATTCCCATGTCCATAATTCTGCGCTTTACCGCGCCTTCGCCGCAAACTTTTACAACTTTTGCGGTGTCACCGGTCTTAACATCCTTCAGTGTCATAATTTTCTCTCCTTTTTAAACCATTATCTTCTGAGCAAGCTGCTTATCTACAGCCACTCTAGATTCCTTTACATTGACAATGAGATTACCTCCAATCTCACTTACCACAGTGACATAGCTGCCCGGAACAAATCCAAGCTCCTGTAAATGGCGCTTAACCACTTCGCTACCACCGATTCTCTTAATCAATTGTTCTTCACCAGCTGGTGCTACAACTAATGGCATCATTATCTAACCTCGATTTCATTTATATAATTCGTGTTAGCTCCTTCTAACGCACATATAATATACCACCTTCTAACTACAGTTGCAAGCAACTAACTAATGTTTCACACTTTTGATTTTTTGTGGGATAAACTAACTCCATAAGTTCAATTGCAATCCTGTAAAAACAAAAACCAGCACTGCATTCAGCAGTACTGGTTTTATTAAATCTATTCGATATTTTTCAATGCCTCTGTCATAGGTATCTTTTTAATTCGACGTACATCAAGAAGCACTACAATCAAGTAAGCCACAACAACCATCCCAACCATTTTTATATAATCAATCACTTCAGCATAGAATGTAAACCAACCATTAAGGTTATACATTACATTCTTCCATATTTCATTTAAAACCAAGCCGCTAATTTTAGTTGAAATAATAGCAAAGATTACTACCATTATTGTGGTTAATCTAATAAAGACGCTGTTTATCTCAGAATTGTTGTATCCCAAAACCTTTAGCATTGAGATAGACACCATGTTCTTTTCAATAATTATCTTTGTCAAAAGCAATATCAAAAGAACTGAAAGAGCCATACAGCCATATCCAAAATAATTCATATAGGCTCCAAGAGAATGGTCAAGCTGCTTCGCCATTTTTAAAATATCCTCTACTGTAACTATAGAAAGAATATAATCATCATCTATGTCTTCTATCTCTTTGTCGGAGAAGAATCCGGTAAAATGATTATCCTCATAATCAAATACTCTATTAAAATTGTCGTTTGGCATGAAAATGGCAATCATTCCCGGCTGATTGTAGATTCCCTTTATAGAAAAATCATAGGTATCACTTGTATATCTTTCCTTTAGGGTAATGTTATCGCCCTCTTTCAGGCCAAACTTTTCAGCATAAGATTCTGATATCCATACTTCATGATCTGACCCATCGTAAGGAAGATTAATATACTTACTATTTTTATTGAATCCATAGGCGGTAACTTCTTCATCCACATGGACACCGTCTACAGTAAGCAAGCCTCTAGAACTATATTTTTCTGCCCCCTTAGTATTTGTTGTTATTTCATTGCCCTCTTTATCAATAGTACTCTTTAAAATATATTGATAATCGGTAATCATATATTCAGGGGCATTGTCTTGATAATGCTTTAACGTAGCTGGGAGGCCTACTGCAAAATTAAGCAAAATCATAACAAGACAAATTCCAAGGAACAGTGTGAAGTAGCCTGTCACATTTTGCATAAGCACTCTCAATCTAAAGCGATTTAAGAAGCTCCATTTTGGAAGTCTAATTGCTTTCTTTCTCTTTGACTTACTCAAATCTCTTCTCAAAAAATTAAGAGGAGAAAAGCGAAGCTTAGAAGAAATCACAAATATGTTAATTACAATTACAAGCAATACCGGATATACAGTAGTTTTTATGAATGCATCTGTATTCCAAAGGGTCTCATAAGTTGGCAAACTATATGAATTGTAATACATGTTCACTACTACATTCTTAAAACAGGTATAGCCCAAAATGTTTCCAATAATAGCGGCTAAAAGTGTCACATATATTGGTACAGCAACATAATGACGCAAAAGCTCTCCCTTTCTATAGCCAGATGCTCTAAGTGTACCTATAACAGATGCTTCATTTATAATTGTGTTACTTATAGCGATTGCAAAAATAAATGCTATAACACCTATCAGAATGATAAGAAGCACCTCGCCCATTACCTTGTCATGGCCTATATCATCCATGGCAAAGTGGGTGGCCTGATTCAAATATTCAGGCAAAAATCCAGTAACTTCGTTTAGATTATCAAAATCTGGATTATCTACATCTCCTCCAGTTACAGCAAGCTTATATAGCTCTTCTACAAAATCGTCGGATTTTTCTTTTGCTTCTTCAGTGTCTGCTGGCTTGTCATTATACTTGTATGCGTACTGATAGACTGTTGGGCCCTTAATACTGTCAAAGCCTGCCTTAGTAACCAAAGCTACATCAAATGTAAGGGCGTTAAACATGATTTCGCTATTATCTTCATATAAGGTGCTATAATCACCAAGGGCAACAAAACCAGAGACTTTCATTTCTGTTCCGTCTACCTTAATAGTATCTCCTACTTTAACTCCCACATTATCTGCATGCATTCTATCGATTGCAATTTCATTTTCAGTAGTAGGAAGCTCTCCCTCCATAAGACAGACCTTATTAACTTCATCTCGAATGACGAATACCCTTACATTGGATTTTTCCGCCTTCTTTTTTCCTGGAACAGTCTCCCTTACCTGTTTATAAAACTGGGTATAGACTTTAACACCTTTCTTTTCAATTGAAGAAATAAGTTTATCTGATGCTTCTTTTTCTAATTCAAAATGTCCATCTTCGACATTGTATTTTTCATAGGAACCCTTACCGGCTGTCTCCATACTATCATTGGCAACAAACATTCCTGAAATAAATCCAATTGTAATTGTCATTATTGCAAACAGGGCAAAATATTTTTTCCAGTCAGCGCACAGTTCCCTTGGGATTCTTTTTCTAAGTGGTGATCTCATATCCTAGTCTCCTAATTACCAATCTAAATCTGCTGCTGATACTTTATTCTCGTTTATAATGCTCTTGCGGACTACACCATCTCTAAGCTTAATGGTATGGTCTGCCATGTGAGAAATTGCCTCGTTATGAGTAACCATAATTATCGTATTTCCGTATCGCTGATTTACATTTTCAATGAGTCCCAAGATTTCCTTTGAAGTGTTATAGTCAAGAGCACCTGTAGGCTCATCGCAAAGTAAAATATTTGGATTTTTAACAATTGCCCTGCCTATTGATGTTCTCTGCTGCTGTCCTCCGGAAAGCTGATTTGGCAACTTATAGCGATGCTCATACAAGCCTAACGTATTTAATAAATCGTCAATCTCAAGTGGATTATCTGAAAGATAGGCTCCCACTTCGATATTTTCCTTTACATTTAAATTAGGAATTAGATTATATAGCTGAAATACATAACCCAGATGCTTTCTTCGATAATTTGTAAGAGCCTTTTCATTCATGTCTTTTAGCTTCTCACCATCAATAGAAATATATCCCGAATCAGCACTATCGATTCCACCAATTATATTGAGAAGGGTACTTTTGCCTGAACCCGATGGTCCAAGCAAAACGCAAAACTCACCTTTCGCAACTGAAAAATCTGTGCCCCTAAGTACCTCCTGGCGGCTATCGCCAGTTCCATATGCCTTATATATGTCCTTTACTTCCAAGAATTTCTCTGACATATCATTTCCTCCTAGCATTAATCTTTGGTCATCCTATGCCATCTTCCATGTATCTGATTCCATCTGCATATTTATCATATGAGAATAGATTCCCTGAACACCATGGAGTTCTGCTGGCGCGCCCTGCTCGGCAACGACACCATCTTTAAGAACAACAATTTTGTCAGCCCCATCAACTGTACGCATTCGATGGGCAATGATAAGAACTGTTTTATCCTTAATCAAATCAGATATAGCTTCCTGAATAAGTGACTCGTTGTCTACATCAAGGGAAGCTGTTGCCTCATCCATCAGGATAATAGGGGCATCCTTAAGGAATGCTCTCGCAATAGAAATTCTCTGACGCTCACCACCTGATAACTCTGAGCCATTTTCACCAATTTTTGTATGATATCCTTCTGGTAATTTCTCTACGAATTCGTCGCATCTAGCAAGCTTAGCTGCTGCCATTACCTCCTCATCAGTAGCATCCTTCTTACCGATTCGGATGTTTTCCATAATAGTGTTATTGAAAAGTGTAACGTCCTGGAACACTATAGAATACATTGATAAAAGTGTCTCTGGCTCCACCTTGCTGACGTCCATTCCACCAACTGTTACAAGACCTGAATCAATATCCCAAAATCTTGCAGCAAGTCTTGAAACTGTAGTCTTACCACCGCCTGATGGTCCAATAAGAGCTGTAACCTCCCCCTGTTTTGCAGTGAAGCTTACACCATTTAAAACTGACTCACCATCCTCGTATGAGAACTTAACATCCTTAAACTCGATGTCGTATCCGTCATTTGTAAGAACCTCCGCACCTGTCTGCTCTGGATGAGAAAGAATAACATCCATACGCTCACACTGAGTATCTGTAGCAATCATTGCGGAAAGATTCTGAAGGGAAATCTGAAGTGGCTCATACATTCTTGAAACCACAAGCAAATACATGAAAAACGTAATTACGTTAATGTCTCCCTTAACTAAAAGTGCAGAACCTGTTACTGCCACTGTTCCAATACCTAATTTCAGAATCAACTGTGCATTTCCAACAAAGGCTGCATTTAAAAATTCCGCAGCAATAGTGTGACTTTCAACTGCCTTAATCTTCTTTTTAAGTCCCACCATATATTCATCCTGTGCATTGTAGGCCTTCAAATCACGAACTGTTTCAAGAGCTTCCTGAATGCCATCTAGACATGCCATTCTATATTTATTGCCCTTGCGATTCATTCTATGCATAAAAGGTCTAGAGAAGAAAACTATCAAAAAAGCAACTGGCAATACCCACATAGCCGCAATTGCCATTCTCCAATCAAAGAAAAAAAGGGAGACAACAATAATTGCCGTAGAAATCATTGCTCCTATAAGCTCTGGAAGCCAGTGAGATGAAGCTGTTTCAAGCACCGCGCAATCCGCCATAATTGTATTTGTCAAATCCGCCAAATCCTTCTTTCCAAAGAATGAAAGAGGTATTTTTCTTAGTTTTTCCGCAAGAGAACGACGGCGAACGCCACTTTCCACATAGGTCGAATAGAATGTAGCGTTATATTGAATGTACTGTGTCAGGGCAATAAGCGCCAAACAGACAAGGGATGCAATAATATAGAATGAGGTTTTGTCCCTTAAATTATTGCCTTCTAATAAATCCGATGAAAATGTAAATAACACTCCAACAGGAAACATCATTGAGAAATTTGATAATGTACAAGCTGCAATGGCTTTAATAATATCCTTAGCACCTTTTTCAGAAAGGGCATATTTATGCTGTAACTTTTCTACTATACTCATGCTCCTTTACCTACCTTCCAATTAACTGACTTGTTGTACTCTGTCCACATATGGTTATAAACACCATCTGCCTTTACAAGGTCCTGATGCTTGCCTGATTCTATTATTTTTCCACCAGAAAGGACACAAATCTTGTCTGCATCCACAACTGTAGACAGGCGATGTGCAATCATAATAACTGTCTTATCCTTAGAAAGATTTGCAAATGCCTGCTGCACCTTTGCCTCATTATCTGGGTCTGCAAATGCTGTTGCCTCATCAAGAATAAGAATTGGCGCATTCTTCAGAAAAGCTCTTGCAATAGAGATACGCTGAGCTTCACCGCCAGAGACATATACACCTTCAGTTCCAATAACTGTATTTACTCCATCTGGGAATTTTTCAATTATATCCATACACTGAGCATCTTTTAATGCCTGCATAACCTGTTCTGTTGTAGCATTAGGATTTCCAAGTTTTACATTGTCGAGAATCGACATCTTAAGAAGCTTGCTATCCTGGAATACATAGGAAACATTTTTCATAAGATCTTTGCTTGCAATATCCTTTACATCAACTCCACCGATTTTGATGCTTCCTGAATTAACATCCCAGAATCTAGCAACAAGAGAAGCCAGTGTTGTCTTTCCACCACCTGATGGTCCTACAAGCGCCACATGCTCTCCTGGATTAATTGTTAGATTAATTGAATCCACCGCATTCTTTTTAGAATCCGAATATGCGAATTTAACATTTTCAAGTGTAATGCTTGAATCAGCTGGCTGCTTTGGATTCATAGACTCAGAAAGAGGCTTTACATCTAAAATAGAATCCATTCTATATAGGGCATCCATAACAATCATCTGACTCTCGCCAGCATAGGCAACCTTCATCAAAGTTACAGTTAGAATTGGTGTGATGATGATATAGAAGAGAATGTTAAATAAGAATTCTGTCTGAACTCCTGACTTCGTAAATACGAATCCGCAAATTACCAAGGCTGCAAATATTGCATTACAAAGAGTCACAAATCCAACCATTGGAAGCTGCATATTTACTGTATAGTTAATTACCCATTCCTCATATTTATCTATTGATTCTTTAAAACGCTTAAATGAAAATACTGACTGACCAAAGGTCTTTACTACAGGTACACCTCTTACATACTCAACTGCCTCAGATGTCATTTCATCGAGAGCGTTTTGGTACTCCTTCATTGCCACCTGCATTTCCTTGCCCATCATTTTTCCCATACAAAGGAATGCCAATAATGCTGGAATCATACAGATAAGACCAATTCTCCAATCAAAATAAAGCAAGAATCCTATAATTCCAATTGGTGTTACATAACTTACAACCTTGTCCGGAAGACTGTGAGCGATAAAAGTTTCTGTTGCAGCTGTAGAGTCAGAAACGATCTTTCTTATTTTTCCACTTCCCTCTGACTCGATGTAGCCCATAGGAAGCTTCATAATATGCTCCATCATGGCTGTTCTCATATTTACCTGCACTCTAAAAGCTGCTAAATGGGAGCACATAAGTCCTGCCATATAAATAAGCAATGACAAAGCAGCCATTCCTACAGCATGCCAGACATATGTAGTAATGTGTGTAGCCTGGCTAAAATTAGGGCGCACCTCTATTACTTCCTTTATGATGCACCAAATATAATAAAATGGTGCAAGGGCTAAAAGTGCACTTATTCCTGCAAGTATCCATGATGCAATCATAAGATACTTATGATTTCTAGCGTATCCAAACAATCTTGGCATTACGCTTTTCTTTTTTACTTCAGCATCCATTTAATATTTCCTCCCTGCGAAAATAATTTTACTTATCACTGTTACCTATCTTAAATTATCACTACGCGGTATACGTGTCAAACTAAAATTAGCCACGTCTAACCAATTGATAAATTTACGCAAAAAACAGCACCGCCATTATCTGACGATGCTGTCATATATCCATTTTATTATTTACCAATCATTGTGCCAGTCTGACCGCCAACTGCATTGCCAGCGTCAGAAAGCTTTGTAATAAGTACCTTGCGGATTGCTGAATCTCCAATGTACTCGATAGCTGCCTGAATCTTTGGAGCCATATCTGTAGCGCCAAACTCTCCTGCCTCAAGCATCTTCTTAGCCTCTGAAACAGAAATATAATCAAGAGGCTCCTCATTGTCCTTGCCAAAGTTCTTGCAAACCTTTGAAACAGAAGTAAGTATTACAAGCATGTCTGCATCAAGCTCTGATGCAAGAAGTCCAGCTGCTGTATCCTTTTCAACTACTGCAGAAGCACCCTTAAGCTTGTTGTCCTGTGAGAGAACTGGGATACCGCCACCACCTGCTGCGATGACAACCTGGTCTGCATCACAGAGTGCCTTGATAGCATCAATCTCAACAATCTCCATTGGCTTTGGAGCAGCTACTATACGGCGATAGCCTCCCTCTACCTTAACTGTGTGATTGCCCTTTGCCTCCTCGGCGTCAGCCTCCTCAGCTGTCATAACACGACCAATTATTTTAGTAGGCTTGTAGAAGGCCTCATCATAAGGATCAACTGTCACCTGAGTAAGAACTGTAGAAACTGGCTTGTAAATGCCTCTACCAACTAACTCTGAGCGAATAGCCTGCTGCAAATCATATCCGATGTAACCCTGGCTCATTGCAGAACAAACTGACATAGGAGTAGGTGTGTAATCTGGATGATTCTGGTAGAACTCTGAAAGAGCTGTGTGAATCATGCCAACCTGTGGTCCATTACTGTGAGTGATAACCACCTGATAATCCTGCTTAATAAATTCTGCCACTGCAACAGCTGTACGCTTTGTAGCGTTCCACTGCTCTAAAACTGTAGTGCCAAGTGCATCATGTCCAAGTGCAATAACTATTCTCTTCTTGCTCATGTCTTTCCTCCCTATGTTGCCTTATGTAATGCCCTCGCTCTCACCGATTCCGCTGGTGCTTAGGGCTCTTGTGCATTACCTATCCGACCATATTTTTATATAGATAGTTTACCATATTTGCCCCTCTAGAAAAATGTAATTACCAAATAAAAACGGCAAATATTTATTCTAGTATCTTCTAGAGCCTCTTCTATTTCCTGAGATTGCAAGCATAATAAGTGTGGCAAGTGCCACTCCAGCAAAATCAATCCACATATCTCTGATTTCACCTGAGCGTCCCACAACAAAAAGCTGAATTGTCTCATCTATAAATGCTACAAATAGCCCCACTAAAACAGGGACCGAAAGCCTCTTGATGAATCCTCGCAAATATGAAATAAATTCACCGCAAAGCAAAAATCCTAGTATAAAATACTCCATGAAATGAGCCGATTTCCTAAGGATAAACATCCCAGCCTCATTATCAAATATAGCAGGTAAATATTTAATTAAAAAATCCAGGAAAAATCCACTCTCCTGCTCCGACACCACTGCCGGCTGTAAGCTATGACCCCAAATCAGACAAAGCCATAACACAATAATAATTCTAATAACAATTTTCTTCTTATTCATAAGTGGTATTGTACCATACAAAAAAGAGTGAAGCCAACTGGCTTCACTCAATAATATTTATTATTTAAATCCATGCACCAATTTCTGAATTCCCAGTAGCCTGATGCTTTATCTCATGTCCTCTGCCTTGTGGGTAAGAGTAACCTGAACTGTCTCTTCTTTGTAGTTGTTAGATGCCTTTGCAACTGTTACATCTACAGTAGTGCCTGCAGGTATGTATTTCATTATGTTATCCAAAGTGCTGAAAGATGTAACTGTACGTCCATTGAATGATGTAATTACATCCTTTTCCTCTATGCCTGCTGCCTCGGCGCCGGAATCTTTAGCAACCTTCATTACATATATTCCAAGAGGAACATCATACTTTTCAGCATCCTCGGCTGTAACATCATATCCTGCTATTCCAAGATAAGATGCATCAAGGGCTGATACCTCGTCATTGTCTATCATCTGCTTAATGATATCCCAAGCAAATGAAATAGGGATAGCATAACCCATGCCCTCTGTACGAGTATCGACAAGCTTTACTGAAACGATACCAATTACCTCGCCCTTGGCATTAAGAAGTGCACCGCCTGAATTGCCAGGGTTAACTGCTGCATCTGTCTGAATCAGCTTGTTGTTAACTACATTGCCGGCATCATCCTCAACAGATACCTCTCTATCCTTAGCCGAAACAATACCAGTAGTAACTGATGTGCCATATCCCATAGCATTACCAACTACTATAGCAAACTCTCCAACATCTACCTTGTCTGAATCACCTAATGTGGCAATCTTGATAGTTGAAAGTGTCTTTTCTGGAATCTTCTTAACTGGAACCGAAACAACAGCTAAATCACAAGAAGAGTCTGTACCCTTAATAGTACCCTCAACTGCCTCGCCATCACTGAATGTAATAGTAAGAGTCTCAGCTCCTGAAACTACATGATTGTTAGTAGCGATGTAGATGTTCTTGTCATCCTGTGAAATGATTATTCCTGAACCAGCCTGATTGACCTCCTGCTGATAAGTACCAAAGAATGTCTGATACTCAACTAGGCCTACATTTGTAACCTGAACAATTGCTGGCAATACATTGCCTGTTATATCAGAAACATCAGTAGCAATATCTATATTGCTGACAGTTGTGGCTCCTTCTGTTGTATCCGTACTTGTAACAGGTCCAGATTCATCATCTGAAGTCTGTGTCTGCTCTATATCCACATCTCTGCCAAACATCTTATGAGAAACTGTAACAACAGACTCAAATGTAATGCCTGCAATCAACCCGAATACAAGTGCTATTAACGCAGTCTGTCCAATCTTGTTCAAAAATGTCTTTTGTTTTTTAGGCTTCTTAGGCTGTCTTCCATCATCGTAAGGAGTCCACTGATAGAATGATTCTCCTTGGCCCTGGTTGTTATACATGTCACTCATAAACTCGCCTCCATTTCGCATGTACTAAGCGTAGTGTAAGACCTTAATGTGACGTTTAGGTGATAACTTATTCAACAGTAACTGATTTTGCTAAGTTTCTTGGGTGATCAACATCATAACCCTTACCAACTGATACATAGTAACCAAACAACTGCAATGGAATAATTGCAAGTGAGTTAGTAAAGTATCTGTTAGTCTGAGGAATATACATTACATAATCAGCTACCTTTTCAATATCCTCATTACCAACTGTAGTAACTGCAAGGATAAATGCTCCACGTGTCTTGCACTCAACAATATTAGATACTGTCTTTGGATATACACTGTCCTGAGTAGCTACTGCTGCAACCAAAGTACCCTCTTCGATAAGAGAAATAGTACCGTGCTTAAGTTCACCAGCCGCATAAGCCTCTGAGTGAATATATGAAATCTCCTTGAGCTTAAGTGAACCCTCCATTGAGATAGCGTAGTCAATACCACGACCAATGAAGAATACGTCCTTAGCTGCAACGAATCTATTAGCAAACTTCTGAATGCGCTCTTTGTTACCAAGAAGCATCTCAATCTGCTCTGGAAGCATCTTAAGATCCTTGATAAGCTCCTTCATTTCATCCTCGCCAAGAAGACCTCTAACCTCTGCAAACTTCATTGCAAGCAAGTAGAATGCAATAAGCTGAGCAGAGTAAGCCTTTGTTGTGGCAACAGAAATCTCAGGACCTGCCCATGTGTACATAACCTTTTCTGCCTCACGAGCGATAGATGAACCAACAACATTAACAATTGCAAGTGTCATGTTGCCCATAGCGCGAGCCATACGAACTGCTTCCTTTGTATCTGCTGTCTCACCAGACTGGCTGACTGCAATAACAAGCTCATTCTCCTGAAGGATTGGATTGCGATATCTGAACTCAGATGCAATATCTACCTCTACAGGGATACGAGCCATCTCCTCGAAAACATATTTTGCAGTAACGCCTGTATGATAAGCACTACCGCAGGCAACGATACGAATACGAGAGATAGACTTTATCTCCTCATCGCTCATGCCAAGCTCCTCGATATCAACCTTGTCATTTTTGATACGAGGATTGAGAGTATCACGAACAGTCTTTGGCTCCTCATGAATCTCTTTAATCATAAAGTGGTCGTAGCCACCCTTTTCTGCTGCATCAACATCCCAATCGATTGTCTTAGATTCCTTTTCGATTGGCTGACCATCCACATCAAAGAACTCAATAGCATTCTCTGAAAGTCTAGCAATCTCCTCATTCTCGATGAAGTAAACTTCACGAGTATACTTAAGAACAGCTGGAACATCAGATGCGATTAAGTTGCCGTCCTTACCAAGACCAACGATAAGTGGGCTATCCTTGCGAACTGAATAAATCTGATCTGGAAAATCTGCAAAAATAATACCAAGAGCGTATGCGCCCTCAACACGGTGCATAACCTTTGTCACACATGTAAGTGGCTCATTCCCCTGCTTGTAATAGTAATCAAGAAGGTGTGCAACTACCTCAGTATCTGTCTCTGACTTAAATGAATAACCGCGCTTAATAAGCTTGTCCTTAAGCTTGGCGTAGTTTTCTATAATACCATTGTGAACAACAGCGATAGTCTCATCTTCATTTAAATGTGGATGAGCATTAGTCTCGCTAGGCTCACCATGTGTAGCCCAACGTGTATGACCGATACCAATAGTACCCTTCATGCTGTCGCCATCATGAGTCTTTTCACTTAAGAGACGAAGACGTCCCTTAGCCTTTTCAAACTCAATTTTCTTGCCATCGTAAACAGCCATACCAGCTGAATCATAACCTCTGTACTCAAGCTTGCTAAGTCCATCAAGCAAAATTGGAGCTGCCTGAGACTTACCAACATAACCTACTATTCCACACATTTATTTATCCTCTTAAAAAAAAATAGTCTTTATAATGAAATATTTTACTATAAAAATTGTTCATAATAAAACAAGAGTCTTGTGGGTACAGTTATATACCCACAAGAAACCCTAGTTAATATTCCTATGTTTATTGAGACGAATCCGGCGTCTGGTTGACTGTAGCACTGCCCTCACTTGTACCAGTGTCACTAGATACCTTATCAGATATAGCCTGAACAGATTCTGTTACAGTGTAATCCTGCTGGTCATAGAGGTACTCATGAAGCTTAACAACGTTAGTGCTAAGTGTACATGGTACAACCAAGCTTCCCTTGCTACCGAATGTACCAGTAGTCAAATCAAATGGGAATCCAGTTGAAGATACAATCTCATAATCCTTAATAGCAGTAGCCATAGATAAAAGCTGTGCCTGTGACAAACTTGTAGACATCTTTTCAAAAACATGGTCAGTAATCTTGTTAAGTGTACCTATGTCTGCCTTTTTAGCCTTTTCAACGATAAGCTTAACTACATTACGCTGATTCTCTGCTCTACCGTAATCATTGTCTACCGCATATCTGTTTCGACAATAGCCTACTACCTGAGCACCGTTGAGCTTATATGTACCTGGTGAATCGAAGTAGCAATCGCTCTTCTTCCAACCTTCCTCTTCATCTGGATGATAGTTAAGTACATTTTCTACCTCAGCAATATATCCAGCCAAAGCATTCTGTTTTGTATCTGGATTGTCAGTGTTAATCATCTTCTGAGTAATCTCAAGCTCTAATCCGCCAAGATCATCAACGACAGTAGCAAGAGTCCAGAAATCAACAGCAACGAAGCCATCTACAGAAATATCTAAGTTGGCATTGAGCATATTACAAGCAGCATCAGGGCCGCCGTGACCATATGCATAGTTGCACTTTCTATATTTGTCATCCTCTACCTTAAGGTAAGTATCACGCTGTACAGATACAAGCTTAACTTCCTTAGTGTCGTTATTAATAGCTGCAATCATGATAGTATCGGAATTACCAGAATCAGTATTTCCGGTACTACGGTTATCTACACCAAAAAGAGCAATGGTGGTGTAGTTACTAAGAAGCTCTACTGTAGCCTCATCCAAGTCATTAGTCTCTTTCTCGTATGTAATGCCTGTGTCGATCTTGCTGATTTTGTTCCAAAGGAAGAATACCAATGCAAGAACTAAAAGAATTACAACCTCAACTACAATAACTGTTCTTCTGGTCTTTTTCTTTTTATTTTTTCTAGAAGTGTTGCCCTTCTTTGAACTAGATGGGCGTCTTGACGCACCTGCTGAACTAGGTCTAGAAGAACCACCTCTACCTGCGCGAGAAGAACTGCTTCTAGTGCCTGGATGGCTAGCAGAATGACGTACGGGCTGTGATGATCTGCGTGGCTGTCCCTGACGAGCTGCACCTGTTCTAGCTCCTGCTGGTCTAGCTGCACCCTGTCGTGATGCACCCTGTCGTGGCATACGCTGGTCCATAGCCTCACCCTGTAAATCATAATTGTACATATCCATCTCATCATCAAGAGACATATCATAATTCATCTGTCCCTGTGAATACTGAGAATCTGGTCTTCTACGAGGTGCTCCATTATTTACACGATTTGGTGTTCTGTTGGCACGGCTTCTGGTGCCAGCGCCTCTAGTCAAATCGTAATCTTCGAAATTACTCATTTCCACTGTCTCCCATCTTTAAGTAGTAATCTTTTAAAAATAGTAATACTGATTAAGTCTACTCTAGATATTCTCAAATTGTCAAGAAAACGGACCTTATTCCGTCATATTCACTAAAAAAACTCTTAAAAAATCAATAAACACGTCTAGCTTTTTTAGGTCTTATTCCTCCATTCCTGGAAGACGATAATTTTCCATACCTACAGGCAGATTTTTATTGTAAAAGCCGTCACCTTTTTCAATAAGTTCCCCATGTTTTTCCATAAGAAAATCATGAGACTCCTCTGTAGAGATATTGTCTTTATTTTTGTACCTTGCAATACACTTTGGAACTACTACAGTACGGAATCCCCTTTCACGGGCTCTGATGCAAAAATCAAGCATGGCATCCCTACCTGAAAGTCTAGGGTCAAAGCCTCTTAGCATCCTATATACTTTCGCATCAATCATACAGCATCCGCTGTCCACCATAGCCACATCATGAGGCATGCTGGCAAGTCCCTCGTAGCTGCCCCTGAAGATTCGCTGTCCGTGAAATGCAGGATACTGAGCTCCATCCTCTCCATAAATGTATCCAACATTATCAAGGGTAAATCCTCTATTTATAAAGCGACATCCTACCACCGCCACATCTGGCTGGCTAAGGTAAGCATACATTCTCTTGGCATTGTTTCTGGTAAAAAGCTTTACATTTTCATCCCTTAAAAACATGTAGTCACCAGAAAATCTCCTAAATGCAGTCTCGTCGTAGTCGATGTGCCACTTTTTCATATTGGCATCCACTCGTCCTCGACAGATAACACCTGTCTTCCTCAGGTAGGAAATAGCAAGTGCCATGTGTTCATTACAATAGAATCTCTCAGCAGCCCTATCCTCTTTTGTCTTGATTTTGTTATCTATTCTCTTGTGATATAAAAGGGAAGGGATGTGCTCGATTTTCTCTTTTTTAAATGCCGCCCTCAGGTAGTACTCGTAAATATAGGCGGTCTTTGCCTTTTCATTAAACTCCCCAAGCTTTTTATAGAGAGCCACTGGCAGGCAAAAGAAATCTCCTATGTAATTAGTCTGCAAAAGAAGTTCTTTATTGAAATCACTTTTGAAGTGAGGATTCATTCTATCTAGGCCAATCAGCTCGTCTGAATCAGTATAGATTATAGAATTAAAATCCTCTCTAGAATTTATTTTTTCATTTAATGCCCCAAGGGTCTTGGCACTGAGTCTATCATGCTGACCCAGATAAACCAAATAATTTCCCTCAGCAAAATGAGCGCCAATGTTGTAAGCATAGGCGCCACCTGATTTCTTCTTCAATCTTCTGTAATGAACCTTGTCCACAATATCAGGGAAAAACTCCTTGATAGTGACCTCGATTGCATTAGAAGGATTGTTGTCTAAAATATAAAGTTCAAATTCGCGATATTCTTGTTGGTCGATGGACTCCAGCATGTCCTTAAACTGGTCCATGTTGGTATCAATAGTCCATACGACTAATGTAAAATATGCATCTGCCACTATTTCGAGCCCTTTCCGCCAAAAACAACGGCTATTGTTTTTAATATAATTCTAATATCAAGTCCCAAAGACCAATCAGAAATATACTGTGTATCAAGAGCAACAACTTTCTCAAAATCCTTGATGTCGCTGCGACCACTTACCTGCCACATACCAGTAAGGCCTGGCTTGATTGAAAGACGAGCCTTGTGATGAAGAGCGTATCTTTCGTACTCATCCTCAAGTGGAGGTCTGGTGCCAACAAGTGACATATCTCCAATGAGAACATTTAAAAACTGTGGCAATTCATCAATAGAATATTTTCTAAGGAAATGTCCGATAGGAATGATTCTTGGATCATTTTCCATCTTAAACATATTTCCATCCATCTCATTTTGATCTAAGAGTTCCTTTTTTCGCTCCTCTGCATCCACATACATGGTGCGGAACTTAAAAATCTTGAAACGTCGACCATTTTCACCGATACGTGTCTGGGTAAAGAAAACAGGTCCTGGTGACTGAATCTTGATAATAGGTGCAAAGATAATAAACGCAATAGCTGTAAGAACAAGACCAACAATCGCCCCAACAATATCCATAACCCTCTTAAGGAAAGCCTGCTTGTTGTTGGCAATGTGCATACTTGTAGTAAGTACCACGTAGTCACCATAAGTCTCCATTATTCTGTTTGGCATCAGGTTGTTAGTGTGAATGAGGGCCATATGAACTGTAAGTCCCTGCTCAACAAGTCGTCCTGCAAGGCTCTCCTCACTGGCTCTAGTGTTACCGTCAAGGAACACTTCATCAACAACATTAGTCCTCAAATATTCAAGTAGATTGTCAGCTGATGCAACTACAGGAATGCCCTGTATCTCCTGACCTGTCATATCCTCGTCTACAACTGCCACACCCTCTACCTTAAACTCTGTGTATGGGCTGTGGGCAATCTCAGAAAGACAGTGCTCTACAGTGGAAGCCTCAGCAACCACAATCATAGACCTCTTATTGATATCAAGAAGCTTTCTGCGTCGAATTAATCTCTTCCAAATTACTCTGAAGAAATAGGTAACAATTACCATTGCAACAGCAAAAGCACCTATAGCAAAACGAGAGTAGTAGTATGTAGTCTGGGTACCATACATGTAAATAAATACGCCCAAGAAATTAATTACACAATGCCAGATAGTGGAAGTAAGCTCCTGATATTTAGTTCGTCTAAGTATTCCTGTGTAGGTCTCTGAGAAAAGCACACCTGTCAAATCAATGAATGGCAAAATCTTTGCCAAGTTCTGATACAAGTTGTACCACTCATATTTATCTAGAAAGATAATACTGTGAAACTTAAGGTATACACCTATAAAGATGGCAAGCTCAGCTGCCAACATATCAAGTATTATGAAATCTAGATGTTTTACCCAGGAACGTTTTTTCTTTTTATACACGTCTATCTCCTAAAAGCTTCGGGATGTACCCTAATTTTTAGAGTGTAACTCCATTTTTCTCAAGTAATTCTCTTGCACTATCAACCGAATCAACACCATGGAGATTCTTGATTGGTGCAAATTCTCTAACTCTATCCACCTCGAATGCCAGATTTGAATCCATCATGTGGACCATATCAAGCACTAATAACTCAAACTTGTAGCCGTTTGGTGACTCAGGTGAAACCTGATTGCCATCGGCATCAATATGAGGAATCTTTTTCTCAACAACATGTACGTACATATTGTTATTTACAATCTCATCCAACTTCTCAAGCGAGAACAGGTAATTAAGGATAACGCCGTACTTGTAAAGAAGGCTGCCATCCTCTGCCTTGGCCTCTGCCATTTCATCAGACATCTCATAGTACTCAACGATTGATGGCTTGCCATCCTCAAGGCAAAGAAGTCCCATTTTCTCCTGTGGGTCTACCTTTCTAACTACCTTGGAGCCAGCCTGGAAACCACCTGCAATTGTAGCACCTACAAATACTGGGTCTGCAATACGCTGGCAAACATTATCTACTGCAAAGATGTTAATCCACTTAACCCCCTTTGATTTTAAATCCTTATCAAGGCCTGCCTTTACCATAGATGCATACCAGCCACCATTACCATTAGGTGATGTTGCAAGACGGCCCTTGTCCTCTAAGAGAAGCTTGCCATCGTAGTCTACAGCGCATGCCATATCCTGAATGAAATACTGAACGTACTCAGGATTATATCCGAAATAATCATGCTCCTTGAAGAAAGCTCTAGTAGCCTGATCATTTTTTTCACTTGTCATGATATAGAGGGGAACGAAGCATCCTGCCTGCTTTACCACATCCATAAGATTGTTAATGAGGCACTCAAAAATATAGAGCTCTCTAGTCTTGCCTACATTGAAGCAGCCCTTTGGTAAATCAAATCCAAGTCGAGTACCCATGCCTCCTGCAAGAAGTACTGCTGCAACCTCACCCTTTTTTATAGCTTCAAGACCAACAGCCTGAAACTCATCATGTCTCTTTTCAATCTCAGAAATCTCAACAGCAGGTGGAACAGAAAACTGTCCTCTTCCAGCAGATTCATCTCCGCCGATAAGCTTGAAATCAGACCAGTTGATATTCTCAATCTGATTAAGAAATTCTGCTTGTTTTGAAGCATCAAGCTCGTCAAAAAACTTCATGACGTGCTCCTGCTTATTCTCCCTCAATACATTAATAGCTTGTTCTTTAGTAAACATTATAAATTATTCTCCTTTACTTAGCTATATTTTTAACTATATAAGTCAAAACACCTTTTAATAAACTCACTTAGATGTTAAATGAGTAATCAAACTTTTTCAGGGAAAGATTTGGGTTGTAGTATGGATCCCCCTTCTCTATAACCTCTTTCCATTTAGCTGTGAAGTACTGTGTTTCAGCTTCCATTCGCATCTTTTTCTCTGGGTCCTCTAGATCGAGTCCTCTGCTAACAGACTCAAGATGATACCACTCAGAAAATGGTGTGTACACACAAAGAAGATTCTTAGCCCGAAGCTTTAAGCAATAATCCACATCGTTAAATGCAACTGCAAGTCCCTCATCAAAACCGCCTACTGCAAGATAGTCCTCTTTTGAAGTAAGCATGCAGGCCCCTGTCACTGCTGATAAATCCTGGACGCATGTGCTTCTGTAGAAATATCCTACCTGCTCGCGACCGCTTCCTAAGAACTGTGAATTGGCAACGCCTCCAAGACCTATAATAAGTCCGGCATGCTGAACTGTGTTGTTGCCATAATAAAGTCTGGCTCCAACTGCACCAACATCCTCACGGCGAGCAAATCCAAGCATCTCAGAAATGGCATCTCCATTAATCATTCTAGTGTCATTATTCAAAAGAAGAATGTACTCTCCCTTTGCCTGATGAACGCCATAATTAACAAGGGCTGAGTAGTTGAACTGGCCCTTTGACTCAGGATGCTCTGCTGTATAATCAAATACTCTTGCACTTATGTCATTTCTCATCTGAAGCTCGTGATAATATCCACGTATTGCCTCGTCAGTAGAATTGTTTTCCACAATTACAAACTCGATATTATTGTACTCATTTTTTTCAATGATGCTATCTATACAAGCCTGTAAATCCTTGATATGGTCCTTGTTTGGAATCACTATGGAAACAAGTGGTGAACCTGGCCAACGGTACTTGGTTCGATAGTATCCAAGGTGTGTATCCAGCTGTACATTGGCAGGAATCCCCAGTCTCTTGTAGTGTTCCTCCACTGCCCTGCGACCATTTTCATAGGCATACATCTTGGCCTCTGGATGATCTGCTGTTGAGGCAGGATGAGTACGCCAGTGATAAAGCACCCTAGGGATGTGATAAATATTTTTGCACTTTTCAAGTACTCGCAAATCAAAATCGTGGTCCTGCGCGCCATCAAATTCTGACCTGATTCCTCCGCTTGCCTTAACAATATCAGCCCTTGCAACAAAAAGGTGGGTGATATAGTTGTGGCTGCAAAGCAAGTCTATATTGAAATCTGACTTGAAGTGAGGAAGGAAATATTCCTTGGACTCCATGTCAATTTTATCCTCATCGGAATAAAGGGCCTGAATTGTACGGTCCTCATTTAAAGCCTTGGCAATGTAGTACATGGCATCTGGTGTAATGAGATCATCGTGATCCGTAAATCCGATAAATTCTCCAGTGGCAAGCTCAAGCGCTGCATTAGTATTGCCAGCGATGCCTGTATTATCCTCAAGCTTTTTGTAGACAATTCTCTCGTCCCACACACCATCTGTAGCCTTGAGAATAATGTCCTTCAGTCCCTCTTTAGGACTTCCATCAGCAAGACACAGCTGCCAATTAGCATATGTCTGTGCAGTAAATGACTGAATCAATTCTATTAAAAATCTCTCTGGGGTATTGTAAAGAGGAATTGCAATACTAATCACAGGATTGAACTTGAAAATAGTATGGCGCTGCTTTTCAAGGTCCTTTTCTGTGACTGGATGAGCCTTTAAAAACTGTGCATAGCTATAGTGCTCCTGGTCATGCCCCAGAGCCTTTCTGATAGTCTTAGCAACAGTCTTTTTCAGGCCATAATGCTGAAGATACAGCAGACCTTTTTCTATTTTATTTTTAGGTTGTTTATATTCTCTAATATCACTCATATTGTTTTAATTAATAGTCTCATTTAAGTTTCAATAGCTGCTTTTCAAATAAATGCCAGCTGATAAATGCCAGCGGCACTACGATTAGAATGGATACTCCCAAATTTATATAAGGGTCCATTACAACCAGATAGCCGTCCGGGGCGTTGCCCATTACATCTATCACTCTCTGCTGTACAAAGAATGAGAAAATGTAAACGCCATATGAGATATCCCCCACTTTATTGTAGAACTCAGAAATCTTCCAATATCCAAATCCCACAAATAAAATTAGATATGCTCCAAATATCGTAAATGCGATTTCAAAATCTAAAAAATAAACAGCTGCCACAAGTCCAACCAGGGCTAATAGCGCATACTTCCATGACATGATTATCTTGTCACGGTATAGGTAATACATAACACCTATTTCAAATTCCCAGGTAAGTCTGCCAAAGTTCACCAAAAAATTGGCAGGCAAATAATCTGCTGAGCAACCATATTTCATATAAAAATACAGGGCGGCCGATGCAGCTATAAATACAAAAATAGCTCTCTTATGCTTTCTAAACAAAGGAACCATAGCAAGCACTAAAAGATAACAAATCACCTCATGCTGAAGTGTCCAAATGCTGCCATTAGCACTCTGATTAATATGAAATGAAAATACCCCAGGAAGTCTATTAGCTCCTGAAATAAATAGCAAATTCAATAAATATGCATCAACTCTGCCAGTCTCGTGACCAGAAAAATATGTGCCCCTATCTAGGACAGAAAACATTGGTCCAAGAACAAGCGCAGAAACCAGAACAAACAAAGCCAACAGTGGCCATATGCGCAAAAATCTGGCTTTTAAATACTTGAATACATTGTTGCTTCTATCGTAGCTTCTATAAATTAAAAAGCCACTGATTATAAAAAATATATCAACGCCAACCTGGCCCGAAAGCGCCTTATGAAAAGTCAAAGTGTACATCAAATCCTGCTGCTGTGCATTAGTGCAAAGAGCAAAGGAGTGCATGTACATAACCATAAGAGCGGCAACTAATCTCACTAGGTTTAGATTGTTATCTCGACCTAAAGATCTATTTCCTAATGTATTATTATCCATCAAAAATATTCCTTAAAGTAAATCTCTTCAACCGCCTTATTTTACCATATAGCCTTCATTCGTACAAATTGTGCACAGCCAAGATTTAATAGCATAATTCTATATTAATCCCAGCTTTTTCATGCCATTATAAATACCATCCTGATCTATAGGTGTTGTAACAAGACTGGCAAGTGCCTTCAAGTCATCAGAAGCATTTCCCATAGCAACACCTGTATGAACATACTCTAGCATCTCATAGTCATTTGGACCATCGCCAAATGCAACTGTATCCTCCCAATTGACGCCTAGAAATTCAATTACTTTTTTAATTCCAAGAGCCTTATCCACTCCTCTTATGGTTATTTCACCAGAGGTCTTTTGCATCTCACTAAAACTCATGGATGTGACCTGAAATTCTTCACCTAAATCTTTGCCAACCTCATCAGGATCTTTTTTCGAATTATGATAGCAGAGCTTTTCTGCATTAAAATACTTATCTGCGTTGCCTACTATATTGTCATCACATTTTTCCCTGGCAAATATTTTTTCCAGGTTGCTAGCCTTTTTACCTTTCATTCTAGCCATAAATCCCTGTCGCATAATCTCCATGCAGCGCTTGCTTGAAACTGTTGAATCTGTGCACTGAAGCATGTATATAATTTCATTTTCCTCGCAAAATGAAATTAGCTTTTTAAGCTGAGCCTCAGTCATGTAGCTAGAAAAAACTTCCTGTCCTTCATATTCTACGTATGCACCTGAGGCTGTAACATATCCGTCAAAACCAAATTCTAAAAGTCTATCCTCTATCTGGCACTTGCTTCTGCCAGAGCAAAGAAAAATTTTATGACCATTTTCCTTTGCCGCTTTAAGAGCAGCTTTTGCTGACTCTGGAAACTCTCCATCAAAATTAATGAGTGTACCATCAATATCAAAAAATATAACCTTATTGTTCATTTATAATCACCAGTTGATTCCTTTCTACGGGTAGTCATTTTACCTCATTTAACCATCTTAAATCAATTTCAATTAAGTAATGATTATCCTAATAGTTTATCTCTTTGCAGCTGTGTATGATATAATGCAACTCATGAGACAAAATAATAGGACGAGAGGATTACCATTGATTAATTTTTCATTTAAAGATAAAGCAGCCCGCAGGGTCTTGCTTACTATTATAAAATTTGTTTTTGCTGTAGCTCTTACTGTGCTTGCTTATTTAACTGCCAAGGAGCCAGCTTACCTTTGGGCAGGGCTTATAGAACTTGCACTTATTTTTGTCATCTACAATTTACTTGTGGATACAAAAATAGTCTTTAGGCTTTTAGCTGACCTGCTATTTTTTATTTATGTGGCGCAGATGCTGGTTCTCTATTTTGGAAATAGCTTTATCACACTTACCATGCTAAAAAATGTCCAGTTTTTGCAGGACTTAGGCGGCAGAGCTGTAGCCTATATTTTAGGCACAGTCATTGTTCTTGCTATAGTTTTTATGCCAGGGCAAAACATTTTACATAAGATAAATAAAAAGATACTACTGGCGCCTGTTATTCTTCTTTTGGTTGTGGAAATTGTACTTCACGGTTCATATAAGAGATTTAGCCCAGTCCAGAGTTTTGGAACTATATTTGCAAGCGAAATCAGATATCAAAAGGTAAAAAGAGCCAGTGTCAATCCAGAGATTGCAAGAGAAAGCTACTATCGCCCTTCATTTGAAGATGGCATTACAAAACCAAAAAGCTTGCCTGAGAATCCAAATGTAATTGTGATTTTCACTGAGGGATTGTCTTCTAATATTATCTCGGATGAGAGAGAAATCATGCCAAACTTGGCAGCTTTTGAAGATGAATGTCTCACATTTGAAAACTACTACAACCACACTTTCCCAACCCTTAGAGGTGTACAGGGACAGCTATACAGCGGCTATAAATTAGATGACAATGAGGTAGCCAACAATCTCATATCAGTTCAGGGCATACTTAAAAATCAGGGCTACACCACCTCATTTATAAATGTGGAGCCTATTAATGATATTTTCATTGAGTATTGTAATAACCTAGGATTTGACAATGTCATCACAGATATAACCCACTGTACCGGTGAGGCAAAGGGAATGACTGACGGAGAGGCATATAGACTTCTCATGGATTCAGCCTATGACCTGTCAGAATCTGATAAGCCATTCTTCTTAAGCGTATACACCTTTGGCACCCATGTATCATTTGATACACCTGATTCTGAGGTTGTGTACGATGACGGCTCAAATGAAGTACTTAATCGCTTCTACTACTTAGACAAAGAATTCGGTGAGTTCCTTGAGGAATTCAAGGCATCCGATTTAGCAGACAACACTATTTTGATTTTCACCACTGACCATGCCACATACGCAGATCAGACCTACATGAAGGCCTTCCCTGACTACAAAAGAGAATGCACCGATGTGGATACCATTCCATTTTTCATTTACTACAAGGGCATGGACCATAAGACCGTTGATGCAGGTGGCAAGAATTCACTTTGCTTTGCACCAACAGTACTTGATTATTTAGATATTAATTCAGAAAATTATTTCCTAGGCACCAGCCTATTTGATTCAAAAGCCAGCTCAGAATTTGACAGTATATTCTACGATGCCTCATATATGGTAAGCACAGAGGGCGGCCAGGTACGCTACCTTGACGACCTAGAAGTAGACGACTTTTTAAGTCAGGTACTTTCCTACTACACCGCAGTTGAACTATAGAATAAAAAAGGATTCAGAAATTATCATCTGATAGTTTCTGAATCCTTTTTATTTCAACAAATTTAATTAATCTCTAGAGAATACATCTCTTGTGTATACTTTGTCTCTTACATCATCAAGGCAGCTGTCATAGCGGTTAGCAATGATAGCATCGCTCATGGCCTTGAATTGCTCGATGTCATTTACAACCCTAGAACCAAAGAATGTAGTACCATTCTCAAGTGTTGGCTCGTAGATAACGACAGTAGCACCCTTGGCCTTAACACGCTTCATGACGCCCTGAATTGATGACTGGCGGAAGTTATCAGAATTAGACTTCATTGTAAGGCGATATACACCAATAGTTACGTCCTTTTCGTGTTCCTTGCTGTACTGGTTCATATCCTCATAAGTGTAGTAACCAGCTTTCTTAAGAACCTGATTAGCAATGAAATCCTTGCGGGTTCTATTGGACTCTACGATTGCACGGATAAGCTCCTGTGGTACGTCATTGTAATTGGCAAGGAGCTGCTTAGTATCCTTTGGTAGGCAGTATCCACCGTAACCAAATGATGGATTGTTGTACTGGTCTGTAATACGAGGGTCAAGACAAACTCCCTTGATGATAGCCTGTGTATCAAGCCCCTTTGTCTCAGCATAGGTATCAAGCTCATTGAAATAGCTAACGCGAAGCGCTAAATACGTATTTGCGAATAATTTAACTGCCTCTGCCTCTGTAAATCCCATAACAAGAGTATCAATATTTTCCTTGATAGCTCCCTCTGCAAGAAGTGCAGCAAATTCCTTAGCCGCCTTTGTAAGCTCAACATCGCTCTCATCTGTACCCACGATAATTCTAGATGGATAGAGATTATCATAAAGAGCTCTAGACTCACGCAAGAACTCTGGGCTGAAAAGAATCTTGTCAGAACCCATCTTCTCACGAATTCGCTTAGTATAGCCTACAGGAATTGTAGACTTGATTACCATGTATGCATTAGGATTGACCTTCTGCACAAGGTCGATAACAGCCTCTACAGCTGATGTATCAAAATAGTCCTTAGCGCTGTCGTAGTTTGTAGGTGTAGCAATAACAACAAACTCTGCATCCTTGTATGCTGACTCTCCATCTAAAGTTGCAACCAAATCAAGGTCCTTGTTTGCAAGATAGTCCTCTATCTCAGGATCTACAATTGGAGACTTTTTATTATTGATTAATTCAACTTTTTCAGGTACAACATCCACTGCTACAACATGATTGTGCTGGGAAAGCAATGTAGCAATCGAAAGACCAACATAGCCTGTACCTGCCACAGCAATACGTCTATTCATAATAAACTCCTTATATTATTCTTCCTTGAGACGATACCACCCATCCAGAATCGAGAGATTTGGATTGTAGTAAGGGTCACCCTTTTCAAGGATTTCTGGCCAAAGCTTTTCAAGCTTTTCTACCTCTGAATTAAAGCGAGCAACCTTTTCGCCGGTATCCTCGTATCCACGTGACTTTGACTCGTAGTGATAAAGCTCTGCATGTGGATTGTAAACTACAAGATATCCCTTGTCGCGGACCTTCATACAAAAGTCCACATCATTGAATGCAACCGCAAGGTCCTCTGTAAGACCTCCAACTTCCTCAAATACTTCTCTTCGAATCATGAGACAAGCTGCTGTAACTGCTGATAAATCCTGAGTAGTTACCGCTCTAAACATGTAGCCTGGTTCTGAACGCTCAAGTCCAACAAATGTGTGACCAGCGATACCGCCGATTCCCATAACAACGCCTGCATGCTGGACAGTGTTGTCAGGATAGTAAAGTAATGCACCGCAGATACCAACATCAGGACGAAGACACACGTCTACCATCTCCTTGATGCAGGTCTCATTGATAATCTCTGTATCATTATTGAGAAGTAAGAACATATCTCCGCTGGCATTTTTAGCGCCTAGATTGTTAATCGCTGAGAAATTAAATCCTGGTGTCTCATAGCGAACTATTTTCACATCAGGACGTCCTTCAATGCTCTTGTAGTACTCAAAAGTCTCAGGCTCTGTGGAGTTGTTCTCCACAATAACAAACTCAATATTTTTATAAACGCTCTTGGCGTCAATTGACTTGATACATTTATCAAGGTCATCTGTGTGATCCTTGTTAGGAATGATAATTGAAACAAGTGGCTCCTTGTCCCAATGGTATGTGGTGCGATAGCAACCGTAGAATGTATCCTGCTCTACAGTGGCTGGAATGCCAAGTCTATCATAGTGTGCCTGAACAGCGCGGGCTCCTGCATCAAATGCATAAAGCTTGGACTCTGCAGACATAGCAGTGGACGCTGCATGGCTTCTCCAGTGATAGAGAGCCTTTGGCACGTGATGAACCTTGGTCGCTGCCTCACAGTAACGCAAAATCAAATCGTGATCCTGAGCGCCGTCGTATTCCTTATTAAAACCGCCAACCTTTTCATAGATTGCTCTGCTGAAAACAAAAAGGTGGCAAATATAATTTACAGAACAAAGTAAATCTAAATTGTAATCTGGCTTGAATACTGGCTCAAAATATTCCTTGGAATCCATGGAAATCTTGTCCTCGTCAGTATAAAGCACATCGATGCTTCTGTCCTTGTTAATAGCAGCAACAAGCTCATACATTGCATTAGGTGCAAGTGTATCGTCGTGGTCTGAAAGCACGATGTAGTCTCCTGTTGCAAGAGCAATTGCTGCGTTAGTATTGTCTGAGATACCTAAATTCTTCTCAAGGTGAGTGTATTTGATACGAGAATCACTGCCATATCTCTTGGCAATGAACTCGCCCATAATATCCTTTGGGCTGCCATCTGCAAGACAAAGTTCCCAGTTGGAATATGTCTGAGCCCTAATAGAATCAATAAGCTCAATCAAATATTTCTCAGGAGTCATATACATAGGAATAACAATACTCATAAGAGGATTGTACTCAAATTTCTCGTCACGCTGACGCTGAAGCTCCACCTCTGTAGGGCCAAAGCTTGTAAGGAAATCCATGTATGTATATTTAGGTGCATCTGCATCCTTAAATTTATCAATGGCATGTCTGATAGTTGCACCAAGACCATTGTCCTGGCGATAAAGCTCGATACGCTCCCAGAGACTCTTCTTTGGAAGGAGATTGCCGCCTGTCAAAACATGGGCTGTATCCACCTTGCAATCGTATACCTGACCATTTGCAGTGATAGTAAGGCGAAGCTTTTTATAGTCTCCCTTGTCAAAAACTATTTCAAGACCAGAGTCGCACTTTTCAGTAAGCTCTGGATAAACACCGTAAACGTCCTTTCTAAACATACGCTTAACAGTGATTGGAATCTCTGTATTGCCATCGTAGAGATGAAACTCCTCTGGAACATTGCCAATTGCCCAGCCAAGAATCTGAATCTTGTCATCGGTAACAGCAGAGCGCTCTAAGTTGTACTCATACTCCTTTTTAAGCTTCTCAAGGTCTCTGCCAGTAGCCTTGTAAACTACTGAGCGAACCTGTCCCTTTGTTCCATCCTCACCTAATACGCAAATAAGACGAAGGCTTCTAACTGAAGACAACTCCTCAGGAAGCTGAATCTCTCCCACATATTCCTTGGAAACACTCTTGTGAGCTGCTATGTAGCGACGGCGCACCTCATTGCCTTCATTGATAGTAATATCCATGTCATAAGGCTTGCCATTAAGCTCTGCCACAAGGGAATATCCCTTAGGATTGTCAAATGGGTAAAATCCCTGAAATAATAATGTATTTTTCTTTGTCAGGTGGTATCTGATAAACACCACATTAAAAGTATCTCTCAATATTTTCTTCCTTCTAATTCATCATTTGGAATAACTAGCTCACTTTCCATGTGCCAGATTCCACGTCAAATTTTTGAACACCACCGCGGCTATAGCCGTCCTCAACAGTGAGGGAATCCGCAATATCCTCAGTCAGTGTGCCAGCTGCAATTATATCATAGAATAAATCTTCTACAAGTGTGGTATCTGCAAAAAGACCATCAGGAGAATTTTTGCTGGCGTAAGCATACTGAAGAACAAAGTCTATCATGCCAAACTGAAGCCTCTTGACCTGGTCGCTGACAAAATCGTCGTCCTTATAGTGTGGCTCTGGTTTGCCGTTTTCCATTGTAAAATTAATAAGCTGACCAGATGGCGCGCTAAGGGCATTTTCAAGGAAAAGCTGGTACCGTAAAAGCTTGCTATTATCAATTAATTTCTTGTCGCGAATTTCAAAAATAGCATCTGCCTTACCGCCAATTCGCTCAGGCTTGTTAGAATGGAGAGCAAGATAATGTCCTGCTATATCTCTACCAGTAAGCTTCATAAGGAAATACTGGATTGTTCCTGAAAATCCTACATCCACAACAGCAATATCGCTAGCCCCTGAGATAAATTCATTAGCATAATTGATATATGCATTTTTCTCCTTAGCCGCCTTGGCAAAAATCTCAGACTTATAAGGAACAAGCATCTCCATTATCTCTTCTGGCTTAGTGTTGTAATCAAGCTGTCTATCCTCATCATCCTCATGAATCTCAACGCCGAATCGCTCATTCAAAAGATTGCTGAAGCTGCCCTGATATTTTTGCAGAATAAGCTCTCGAATATCCTCGTCATTTTCAAGAGCGGATACCGCACAGGCTCTTCTAGAAGCAAGGAAATAATGTATATCAGGAATCTCAAGTCCCCTACAGCCACAGTATCCTTCTATCATTTTCTGAAGCATGTAGCCTTCCCTCGCCAAAAGAAGGAGTCGTTCCTTATTGTCCTTATTTTCCTCAACAATCCACTGGACAAATCTGGCCATAAGTGGACCCATAGTGGTATATCCAAAATCGTAGATATCCTTAAATGTAAGCTTTCCAGTATCGCCAAATGCAAATGGAGAATTGAAAATACCTCCGTTAATTGCCTGTCCCACCATAATTGAGTTGGCAAGACTTGTTCTTGCAAAATCAGCAAGATATGTGAAATCTGACAGTTCAAGCATAGCTTTTGAATTGAGAACTATATGGCTTGCAACTCCCCTATCCATGAGAATCTGTGAGTCGCTGCGGAAATTGTCTCCCACATGGATAAATCTGTCTGGATTAATGCCAGAAAGCACATAATCCCACATTGAGCCATCATCTTTTCTAGCTCCTACTTCACATGAAATCAAAAGCTCATCATAGCCACCGATTCCACACCTGTGAAGAAGGCCTACCACCTCAACTCTGTTGAGATACATATCACTGACAAGAATCACATGTCGGCCCATAGCCTTGAGAGAATTAAATATCTCTACCATGTCCTTTCTAGGCATGCAAAGTCTAGTCTCTAGGTCAATCTCAAGGCGCTTGACATCCATGGCAATATCGCCGATTACCTTGTCCTTAGCCACCTCCACGTAGATCTTATCTATGGTGGTGAGGGCGCCGTATTTCTCAGTGGCTGCTGCCTCCGCCTCTTTTCTAAGTTTCAAGAAGTCCACAGACTTGCCGTATGTATTTTTAATTATCTTTTCCATGAGTCTGAACACATCGTCAGGCTCATAAATACCTCGAGTGATGAGGGTATCAAAGATGTCAAAGGAAATCACATCATAGCTTGCAAGCTTCATAGTTAGAATTTCCTTGTCAGTCTTGAAAGTGTTAAAAAATGGTCTAAGACTCTTGTTCTTCGCTGTATCCTCGTCCTTGAGATACAAAATATAATCATCATATCCCTGTTTTCTAGATACAAATGGAACAATACGCTCTAGGGCGTGAGCAAGTGTACCGTCAGTCTGACCATGTTCCTGAGGGAAATCCTCATAGCTGTAGCCTCGCTCCAAAAGTGGGCGAAGGGCATCTGTGCGGGCCCAGAAAAATGAGCCTGCTGGATAGTTGAAAACTGATGGCATATCGCCTAAATCATATTCTTCAAAAAGCTGTCGACCAATAGCCTCATTTGCTAACCAAGAGTAGGCAATTGTAGGAACCTCCTCGTGAATGTCTGGATACACAAGTCCAGCATTGCCAGTCTTAAACAGTTCCATAATATGATTAATCTTCTCTTGTGAGCCAAGAAGCAGCTCAAGTGAAAACTGTCTCCAGCCACCCTTTTCCTGTCCGGAATAAAGGGATTTCTTGCTGTGTATATGTAAAAAATAATCGTGACTTAATATTTCCTCTGCAAACTTAACATATAAAGGAGCCAGATCACGTCCTCTATTAGGAAGCTGTCTTATGTCGACCTTTCCCAGATTCTTAAGCTCCTTCAGACCTGCTCTGATTACATTGACATCAGAATCCTCTGTGCATGATATGTATAAATCAAACTTGAAAGGAATGTTAGCAAAATAGCTGACAAACTCAGGTAGCAAATCCACATAGAAAAGGTGCAAATGCACAGCAACTGATGGTGGAAGTTCACCCTTTGCAGCAAGCTTTTTTGCTTCTTTTTCTGCAAGCTTAGCTGCCTTGTCAAATTCCTTGCGCTGTCTGCGCTCCTGTCTGGCAGGTGTGTCCTTGCCAGTTATAAATGCCTTGAATGCACGGATATTTTCAAGAGCCCTATAGCCCTTTGTATTAACAGTATTGTCGTAGATAGTGCGAAGCTCAGCATTTACAGCCTCAATATTTCTGATGTGAACATCCTTGGCTGCGATAAGCTCCTGAAGCTGCTTAATCTGATAATCACGAGATGCAATAGCAAAATCTGCTGCTGTCTTGCTGTGGCTATCTGCATGCTTTCTCAGCTCAAATAGATTCTTCACGTCCTTGAAGCAGTAGTTCTTCTGGAAATGATCCTCCATCTGCTGATATACTGCCTTCTCAGCATCCGAAATCTCTACCAAATTGCTAGGGAGCTGGCTAAACTTCACTGCTCGATATAACACGTAGTTGATTGGCACTAGGAAATCAAATGTCCACTCGTAATCAATTATCTCCCAGCCCTTGTCTGTTTTGATAATATTCTCAAAAATTAAATCTATATCTAAATAATTCGCTGCAAGCACTCCTCTAGGCAAATCTATAGAACCAAACACCTGCTCAAACTCTGGTGATGAGACAAACTCCTTAGCGTGACCCATATATGCCTTTTTTACAGCCTCGATATATGCTGGGGCATCATCAGCTGTAATATGCTCGCCTTCTAGGTACTCACTCTCAATGGTATCCCCTACAAGTTCACTTTCATTTACGCAAAAATCAGAGCCCTGCAAAACATTTTGCAAGCCTCTGTAACTATCATAAACTCTGTGAATATGGTCTATAGCCATTTCATCGTATGGCTTTTTTATTACCACCTTTTTTCCATCTCGCTCTACTATGTCGGTGATAATATTATATTTTGGATTGCGCTCATTAGAGAGCTTCTCGTAAAGTAATCGTTCCATTATTATTTCGCAATAAGCAGATAATCACCTGCTCCTCCCCCTTTGTAATCCTCCGCATAAATCTCTGTGGTGTACAAGTAATCAGGACTAACTCTATAGCTTAAGATGTCAGTAAAACCAGCCTCAGCAAGAAGCTTTTCTGTGAAAGACGAAAGTCTATCCTTTTGAGACAGGGCATATACAAGCTTGCCCTCCGCTGAAAGTAATCTCTTTAGAACTGTAGGTGTCTCTACCAACTGGCCTAAGCTGATAATTATATTAAATGTGCCCTTAATATCCTCGATAATCTCTTTTTTCACATTGGGTAACATGGATAGGATTTTTACCATTTCGTCTTTATAATCCTCAGTCATCCCAACAGTTACATCCGAGGCTTTCTCAAGGAGCCACTCAACTAGGGATACACTGTCCGGATTGAGAATCAATACATTATCACCTTCTCTTATGTTAAGAGGCGAAAGTACATTGCTTCGCAAATGCGAAAGCATCTGTATCGCGTCCTCAGTTCCCTCATCAAAAATACGTCGGTTGTACTTTTCTTGAAGCATAGACTCTCCTCCATTTTTCTCAGAACTCACCCCATTATTTAACCTGTTCAACACTGACCTTAGAATTCATGTCATAGAATCCCACGGTATTTTTAGTGCTAACAACAGTAATATTCATTACATCATACAGTCTATGATAAGCAACAAAATCCACTCCATCATAGCCAGTACAGCTGATAGACATCAGGTATTCTCCTCCCTGCATATCCATCTTCTGAGTAAATGTTGCGACGTACTCGCTGCCCTCCTTACAAAGGCCCACGTCACATTTTTCATACATAGTATTAGTGCCTGTCACATCTATACCCTTAAGGGTCTTAAATGTAAGGGTAAAAATCGGATTTTCAATATCTGTATTGAAATGTACCTTGGATTTAACTGTAAAGGTGCTACCCTTCATGATGGCATTGGTAAATGTACCATTGTCATCAATCACTGCAAAATCAACGATTGCTGCTCTTCCATCGCCGTACTCGTTAACATTTGGATTAAGCTGATAGTTAGACTTCCAAAGAGTCCCATCATCTGCTACTGGACTAGTTTCAGTCAAATCATCTAAGGCATCAACCTTGCTATTAATGGCTGGCTCCTGACCTACAAGAATCTTCTTGTAAATATCAATCATATCCTTTGGAGTACCCTCAGCCACCTTGTCACCCTTGTTAATAAGGATTGCCCTATCACAGTACTTGCTGATTGCACCCAAATCGTGGGATACAAAGAGAATGGTCTTGCCTGCCTCCTTGAACTCCTCGAACTTCTTGTAGCACTTAGCCTGGAAGAAAACATCACCTACGGAAAGTGCCTCATCTACAATCAAAATCTCTGGATCAATATTGATAGCTACCGCAAATGCAAGTCTGACAAACATACCAGATGAATATGTCTTAACAGGCTGGAAAACAAAATCTCCTATATCTGCAAATGCTAAAATATCATCAAGCTTAGCATCTATTTCCTCATTGGAGTAGCCAAGCATGGTGCCATTAAGATAGATATTTTCAATACCTGTGTACTCCTGGTTAAATCCAGCGCCAAGTTCCAAAAGAGCTGAAATTCTGCCGTCTACACTAACCTCTCCTCTAGTAGGAGAAAGTACACCAGTGATAATTTTAAGAATAGTAGACTTTCCGGAACCATTAGTTCCAATGAGTCCCACACACTCTCCCTTTTTAACCTCAAAGGACATATCTTTAAGAGCGAAATGCTCCTTGTAATTTTTCTTTCTTGTAAGGCCTAAAGTATCCGCCACTCTAGCCTTGTTACTGTCGTAAAGCTTGTAGACCTTGTCTACGTTCTTTACCTCGATTACGTTATTGCTCATAGTGCCTCCAAATTTACACTATATTTTAACATAAAACGCTATAAGAGCAAATGGTCCTAGGGGACGGGGTTAGTGGTCCATTTTCATTTTGGCCCTATGACCCCGTCCCCTAGGGCCAAAAAAGTGGCACCTAAACAGGTGCCACTTGCACAGTAGCTTCAGGCAACCCCATACCTGAAGCGGAGGATATAGAATTATAAAGCGTCAATATCAGCGTAATCTGTGATTACTCCATCAACGCCTAACCGCTGCAAAGAAAGCATCTGGCCCTTGTTCTCTGGCGCATATGAATACACCTTAGCTCCGGCCTCATGAATTGCTCTAACAGTCTTTGGTGTGAGAGTCTTCATGTTGATTCCGTAGTAATCAGCAGGATATTTTGTTGGTAAATTTGATTTACCAAATGATGCAAGCACCATTATTGGCTGGCTTGGATTGATTGCCTTGATAGCTGACAAATAATCATAGTTAAATGATAGGAAAATCACTCTATCAAGCACACCATACTCAGCGCATTTGTCATAGACCTGCTGCACAAATTCTGGATCATCACCAATGTCTTTCAGCTCACAGAACATGCGCATGTTCGTAGACTGAAGAAGTGATAATGTCTGATCCAAAGTAGGAATACGCTCACTGATGAAATCAATTGAGTACCAAGAACCGGCATCCAATTGAAGAAGCTCATCATAAGTGTAGTCCGCAACTGTAGACTCGTCACCAGTAAATCTCTCTAGCGTGTCATCGTGGAAGATAACAAGCTCCCCATCTTTTGTTTTTCTTACGTCGAATTCAACCGTCTTAGCACCGCATGCATAAGCTCCTGCGAAGGCACTAAGGGTGTTCTCAGGATAGGCTCCCGAGTAACCTCTGTGAGCCACTATTTGAACCACAATATCTTCATCAGCGTCGGCTGGTAAAAATTTGAATTCATTGAAAAATAGAAAAGAACAAAGCAAGGCAACCACGCTGACAGCAACGGTTCTCCTCACTTTAGAAAATAATAACCCCCTCATAATTCAAGCCCCCTCTCTTCTAGCTATTTATATTGTACCACGAGGGCTTTTATCTGACATTAAAACTCCAATAAAAAAATTGCCCGAAAATTTCGAGCAATTTTTATATATTTTTTTATTACAACCACAAGGCTTAAATGTTGTTGTCATTACCATCCACTGACATTCAAAATCCTTGCTTGTGCAATACTTAGAGCTTCACAGCTACATAAAATTTCCATTATCGAATTGCTACAATTCTTAAAGCACATCCGCAAACTGTGGCTGCAACTTTTTAAAGACGTGCGTACCAATGAGATAAATCACCACTGTAAACACCCAGAAATAAACAGTAAGTAATGGGCGAGTCCAGAAACCTGTGTGACCAATGATAGAATCACGGTAGCCGCTAGTGATGTAGTACATAGGATTAAGCTTAAGCAAATACGCCAGCCATAGAGGGATTTTATCGAGCATGCCGTCAAAATTCCACATGATTGGTGTAGCCCAAACGCCCACCTGAAGTACTATATTTACAAGCTGTGCCATATCCTTGAAAAATACACAAAGAGCGCTTGTCATATAAATAAGCCCAATTACAAGTACCATCATAGCTAATGAATAGTAGATTACTTGTAAAATATATGGGGATAAACCAAATCCATAAAGGAAATATACTAGCAATGTAAAAAGCACAAAGAATCCATGGACAAATAGCGATGATACTGCCTTTACCACAGGAAGCACATTAATTGGAAATACCACCTTTTTAACCAGGTAATTGTACTCCTGCAAAACAACAGTGCCCGCCGAAAGGACCTCACTAAAATAGAACCATGGGACAATACCTGCCGAAAGCCACAGAACAAACGGAGCCTCTATGCCTGCCTTTGTCCCCTGAGCGCCTGCATTCAATGCCTTATCAAAAACAATCCAGTACACAAGCACAGTAATTATAGGCTGTACAAAAGCCCAGATAACACCAAGTGTAGAGCCGGCAAACTTTTGCTTGAAATCATTTTTTGCAAGCTTTGCTATTAATTTTTTATTAGCAATAATATCTTTTAACATAATACCTCTTTTATAAACTAGCGTTTAATGTGTGTATTCTGGTCGACATAGCCCTGAAGGTCAAGTGTCCAATCAGATGCTCCATCCTCTTTTTCCTCTACAAGTGTAAATCCCATATCACCGTAGAAATTCTTAACCATTTTATTTTTAGCTGTTGGAAGGTAGTGACCGCGAAGTGTCTTAACGCCTCTATCCTTAAGACGAGCCACAAGCTCATCCATCATAGCATATTCCATATCACGCTTTAAAACTCGACAACTCATAAGCCATAAATCAATATCGCATGCCTCGCCATCAACGTGGCCAATTGTTATACTTACCACTCCATTGTCACCGAACTTGTCGATGAGCTTGCCGTATAGTGTGACATAATTGTCGTCTGCTGCAGTAGCCTCAATCTCAGCCTGAGTGTATCTTTTAGTGGTGAGATTGAACTGATTTGACTTGTTAGTAAGCTGTGCAATTCTCGCCATGTAAACTGGCGAAAAAGCATCAATCTCAGCTGTCATCTCAAGAGAATCAAGATACTCACCATAATCTGTAAAGCTGCTCTGTAGCTTGGCACGGGCTGCATTCTCCTGATACATTTCATTGCGCTTTAAATCGTCTGCAGAAATGCTTGTGGTCTCAAAAAATCCTGACCTATCAATAGTCTGTATGTAGTGAACCACATTATCAAGTTCAGGTGCACACACACCCTTAAGCTGCTCTGTTACAATGTGGCGCTCAGCAGGATTATCATCAACAAAAACCAAGCTCTCAGGGAGAAGGGTAAGCTCATTTGCTATATCTGCAAAGTTTTTATCCTTTGGATCCCAGTTGGCCTTAATAGAGATAAAATCATCCTCTTTAAATGCACTGTCCGGATGATTAATTCCTGCTATAGCATTCTCATAATCATTTTTCGAATCAATATTTAAAATGATACCAAGCTGCTGATGTGCCTTGAGATACTGCTGGAACTCGCTGTATGCCTGGCCCTCAGCCTCCTCTGGTCCAATGACAATTCCATCAACACCGTCATCACCAATAATACCGCCCCAGAGAGTGTTATCCAAATCAAGGACAAATCCCTTTTTATTCTTACCGAAAATTGACTTGATAATATTGGCAACATTAAAAGCAAGACTAGGTATAGCAGGCACACACATAGCATACTTGTACATGTACCAGTAAAATGGATCTGACCATTCCTTAAGTCCATAGTCTGCCGAAATATAGTTAAGGTCACAGATGTAGAAACTCTCAGTGGCCTCAGCGTAATCGTAAAGGCGCTGATTGAGTCTAGAGATAAAATTCATGTGACCATGGTAATCATATGCATCGCGATTGCCCATAAGCCTAAAAAGAGGCATCTCAAAATTGTTCTGGATAATAGGGCAATTATATTTCTCAGCTAATGTCTTCCAGATTGTCTCGTACTTGGCGTACTGGCTGTTAAGAAGCTCGTCTACTGCTTCCCTAGACATAGATAAATCTGGATAGTCGCTGATATTTCTATTGCTAGTGCAAACATAAATAATATCTGGAGCAAATTCTTCAAGCTCTGGATTAGGAAAAACTGCATCCTCGTAGTATTTATTGTACTCGCTCTCATAAAAGGTAGGTCGAATACCATTATTAAGCAAAAACAGCTCCATCATCAGCATAATATTAGCTGTGGTGCTACCGCCTAATATAGCTACTTTTTTGTCGATGAATTTAACATCTGAAGCAAGCAGCTCCTTTTTTATTCTCTTTTTCTTGGAAAGTAAATAATCACTGTCAAATGGATATTCTAGTTCCTTCATCTTACCTTGCCTTTCTTATGGCTTAGCTTCGTAGTTGTATTTATATATTCTAACATCATCATTTTCAAACACCAAATCTAACTGCCAGTTGTCCCCCTGGTAATCAGGATGTCCCATGTCTGTCACAACGATGTAATCAATGCCGCAAATCTCAATAGCTACATCAGCTTCCTTCCAGTCGCTGCTATAGAATCTCTCATTGACAGCTCGCATTGCGCCAATGCGCTCCTCGCTAATATCTGAGTAATCATACCCTTCTAGATAACACTGTCTCTCAGAAAAGGCTCCTGCATAAAAATAAATATTGCGATAATCAAGCTCTTCTGAAAATCTATCTACTGCTATCTTGGCATCCTCAGGTGTATTGTCCCTCAGCCACAGATAAGCCTCCATGGTATCCCGAGAAACAAGATCTGCTCTGTCGCCTGCTTCCATTTTATAAATAGCATGTTGTCTGATGTCGTCGCGGCAAAAGTATGCTATATCTACCACTAAAAACAGAGTTCCCAAACACCAGAATCCATTCATAATGTGAGATAGCCAATTGCCTCTATTGTCTATGACATACATCATAGCGCCGTAGAATATAAAGGCAGCATTGGTAATGACAAAATATCCCTGAGAAAGTCCTGGCACAGAAACAAAGCAAAAGCCGATAACGCCCATTATAACTGAGCCTATGACGAACCAATCAAAAATATTGCCGATAACTCCATCATGTATAAGAGTCTTAAATTTCGAAACTGTAAATCCAACAAATGGCAAAATACATGGTCCAACAATACAAATAGCTGCTGCAATCACTGCAGGTATAATCCAAGGAGAATCCATGTAATCAATGCCTAATTTAGAAAGTATCTGACCTACACGCCCTGCCTCTAAGGTGCCCTCAGGAGTAAGGGTCATAGCTCTGTTATTAGAGCCTGTAGAACTAAGCCCAACTGTAACTGTCATATATGTAAAGCAAAAGCCAGCCACAGTGGCGACTACATATAAGAATCTACCTAAGTGAAATCTCCTTGTGATAGCATGCTCTACAAAAAATACAATAAAAGTAATAGCTGCAAGCAAAACGCCAGATGTACCCTTAAATCCAGTAGTAGCTGCTGCAAGCACAAATATTGCGCACATCACCTTGAACGAATATTTGTCGTACCAAACCTCCACCAGTATGTCTACGCAGAGAATAGTAAGAGCCATAGCAAGGCCCATAGCATTGCCATTGCCAAATAGGTGATTGTCCAGCCAAGACACTGGAAATGTACCGCCCACCACATTAAGAGGAAGCAAGCAAATGCAAGACACTAGAGTACCTATGCAATAGAAAAAGAATGTCCTAGGTCTGCAGTATCTGCCGCCCTTCAGTCGCTCTCCTATAATCATAAGAGAGAGAGAAAGTGGCCAAGCGCACACTAATGCATTTCCATTGAGATATGTCTTGAAGGCATCAAAATGGAAGATATTTTTGCACATAGCAAAAATAAGCTCATAAAAATAGTGATAGTAAAATGTAAGACCATCAACTCGAATATCTCCCGAAGGAAAGCCCTTGCTAAGAGATACAATATTTCCAGTATGGAAAAGAAAATCATGATAAATCTGGGTAGTCTGTCCAGATAAAGCTCCAATAAATTTAAGCTTAAAATTAATCAGAGATATAATGTATGTAGCCACAAAAATAACTATAAATGACAGGCTAAGCTTCTCCCCTGCATTAAATATAGATGGTCTGCCCTTTTTCCAATATATGAAGAGAAAATTGGCTGTGGCCACAGGACCAGCTACAGTAATAAGCCAACTACATCCCACCAATGACTGGATATAATATACCAACGCCAGATACATAAAACCTAAAAAGTAGCTAGCTAAAAGTCTAGTGGCCACCTTTAGTCTCCTAGGCAAAAGAAGCTGGACAAAAAGCATGCCTGGAAGCTGGAGCCAGATTAAGCTATATATAAAAAATACAAATGTAATTCCTATATTAGATAACATGGAAAATCCTTTCTATTTTTCAGGAGCTAACTGTCCCAATTTAAAATGCTTACGGCAAAGTGCTACGTAAGAATCATTGGCACCAAGCATGACCTGAGGACCCGAGCGCACTACTCCGTTTTCATTGTAACGGGTATTGCAAGTAGCCTTGCGACCGCACCAGCAGACTGTTTTCACCTCGTGAATAACATCTGCTATAGCAATGAGCCGCTTTGAACCTGGGAAAAGCTCATTTCTAAAATCAGCTCTCAATCCATAAGCTACTACAGGCACATCCATAAAATCAACAATATCCGACAAATAATCTACCTGCTCCGGTGTGGCAAACTGCACCTCATCCACAATAATACAATCGTATTTTTTAATCTCCTCCTCAGACATCTCCATAAGATCCTCAAGGAAAACACACTCATGTTCAAGGCCAATTCGAGAACGAACTACCCTCTCGCCAAATCGAGTATCTACTGCCGGCTTAACAAGGAGAGCATTCTGACCAACCTCCTCGTAATTGAAATGAGTCATAAGCGCATTGGCAGTTTTTGATGAACCCATCGCGCCATAATAGAAATACAGTTTCGCCATAACAAAACCCCTTTACACAAATTGACAGAAGACTGATAGAAGTCTTCTGTCCAGTTAATTACATATTTTACATTTTAATTGTTGTAGTGTCAAAATTCTTGGGCTAAAATACCTTTTTCCATTCTTCCTTTTCAAGGTCAACTCGCTTGTGGATAAGTCTCACATTGGCCTTGCCATGCTTTTTAACAAAATAAAGAGCATAATCAGCAGAATTCATATAGTCCCAAGCTCTGTTTCCATGTTGTGGAATGTGGTTGACCACACCCTGAGAAAGAGTAACTCTTTCAATCTCTAATTTCTTAGACACTGCATCCATCTCACCCTGTATGAACTTTGCCTTTTCCACAATTTCCTCATCGCTCATATCGTAGTAATAAATGATAAACTCATCACCACCATATCTGGCGACAAAAATATTATCATTTACAATCTTCTTAAGAACGCGACCTATGGATGCAAGAAGCTTGTCTCCCATATCGTGTCCATAACTGTCATTGATGTGCTTGAAGCAATCCACATCCATCATCTCCACGCCTAGATTCTTCCCCTCTTTATTTGCCATATCGAAAAGCTCATCTATAACTGAGTTGAGCTTTAGTCTGTTGGCAATTCCAGTCAATGGGTCTGTCTCCGCTGCTGCAGAAAGGAAAAGATTTCTGGTGCGCTGCTGAACAAGCTCAGAACGGAGTCTAAGGGTGGTAAGGAAAGCTCTCTTATTATCGATAGACTGCTGCTGTGAATACTTGAAATAATCGTAAGCACACTGAAGCTTCTTTTGCTCATCCCCAAGCTCCTCATACATCTGAATCTTGCAATTACAAACAAACAGATTCAGATTGGAAACATCTCCTCTTATTGATGTCTCAGCGATTCTGATAAACATCTTTTCAAGAGTCTCATATTGCTTTTCTTCTAGGAGAATCTGAAGCAAATCCTTGATCTCGTCAAAATATGTATAGTAATCATCGCAGCAGAAAAATGCTGCAAGAGTATCATTTAATGACTCCTCTGCCTTTTTTTCATTTCCTATCATGCGATAGTAGTGATATTTAGCAAGAATAATATCGAAATATTTCTCGCAGGCTGGACACTCTGCCATAACCTTTTCAAGTTCTTTATAAGCATCCTCTGCATTAGCCTGCTTGCCCATCTCACAATATATATTGAAGATGCATGCGTAATTGCCTGCCATAACAGAGCTCTTCTGCAGGCCATCCTCCATGTATGCGCAGCACTCAATGGCTCTATAGTTGTACTCAAGAGCTCTCTCAGGTGATGCCATCTCCTTGCAAAGCGAGGCAAAATTGGTGCAGGCATTAGCCTCAGCGCCATACAGACGCTGAGTTCTAGCCAACTCTATGCAATTTATAAAATGTTCTTCACTGGTAATATAGTGGCACTCACTTCTGAAAATGATGCCAAGCTCATTGTAACAAAGACACGCTAAAAGATATTCATCTGTCTGCGCCAGTCCCTGAAGACCTGCTGACAGATAGTAAAGAGCCTGGGAGTAATCACCATTTTGGCAGCAAGCATCGCCCAAAATACAGCTAGCAAAATCCTTGAGATCATCATTACCTCGCTCCTGGGCCATGTCAAATAAATCGCACGCCAAATCAAGGTGACGTTCGTTGTCTACCTTGCGAATTTTATTTATCTCATCAACCAATTCGGTGACTTCTGGTGATTTCTTGCTAAGGATATCTTCCAAAAACAACACTCCCTCTACTTACATAACATTATGAGAGAATTATAACATTAGCTTCGTTATAAATCCATTAGACAAAACGACTAATTTTGCAAATATAACGCAGCTGTCAAAATGCCATTGTTTGTATTCATGTAAATAACCATGTTCTTGTCATAGCGATTTACAAATTTCATATCAAGGGACCCCCATGAAATTGTAGCATCCCAACCAGCAGGAAGATAGTTTACAGGAAGGGAATGAGCGTGACGCTCTGTAGCCGGAATTCCTGCCACCTTCATTGCTGCATAGATAGTAGAAGAAACCTGACAAATACCACCGCCAAGTCCCATTGCATGCTCCTTGTTGATAAATACAGGAGCAGTAACATATCCATTTGCTGTAGAACGAGGACCAATTGCGCCATTTGCTGAGAATGTCTTTCCTGGGGCAACTACTGTGCCATTAACACTGGCTGCAGCAAGAGCAATATTAGTTGCACGTGCAGCTGTTGGATCGTACTCTGTAGCATATACGCCAAGAAGTGTAAGCTGTCTTGGCACCTCTATTCCACCACCTACTGTTGGTGTAGCATCTCTTCCCTCAGATGCTCCCATGTGAACGTAGTGATAAACATAAGCAATCAAGTTGTCTCCGTAAAGGGCAACAAGATCTGGATTCTTTGTCTTGTAATCTGTTGCATTAAAAGTTGCACTAGCATTTCTACCCTCGTAAATACCGCAATTTACGTAATGGTTCAAAAGATAAAGTGGGCTACCATTTGCATTTGCTGCTACATCTGGATACATTGTGGCATAGTATGCCTCATCGAAGACTGCCGCTACAGCCTGGATGTTGTCATTTGCTGCTGCCTTTACTTCTACACTAGGCACAAAGACAAATGCCAAGCAAATGCACACAATTGATGCAACAATTCGCTTGTTGATTTTTAAAATTTTTTCCATAATTCCTCCATGTTTCATAACATAATCCTAATAATGAATAAAATCATTATTTCCCATATACATGGGACATTATTCTGACTATTTACTCAATTCTAGCACGTTGCATAAAAAAATAAAACACCTTGCTTTAAAAACAAGGTGTTTTACTATAGATTCTTAATTTTATTTCTTTTTTGTATTTGCCTGCTCCTCTGCAAGTTCCTTGCGCTTTCTAGCAGCCCATGCTCTAAGACCCTTTTTCTTTTTGGTGTCTGTCTGAGTATTGCCACCTCTAAGTCCCTTAACCTTTGTGATGTAGAGACCAGAAACAGTAGCCTTAACTTCCTTCTTAACTGGCATCTCATCAAAGATATCTGCCTGGCAAAGAAGTGTCATCATCTGTGGACCTACCTTAGCCTTAACTACTGGAGCCTTTGTGTTCTTAGCGTACCAAGGAATCTCCTTAACAACAGCCTCTGGAAGACCTGCGTCCTTAAGTTTCATACGCTTCTTATCGATGATAAGCATTGAAACCTGCTGTGCAACCGCATCCATCTGCTCCTTCTGAGCTGCCTCTCTCTCCTGAGCCTTCTTACCTAAGAAATATAAAACAACAATAGCTACGATAAGCACTATTGCGATAACAAGCAAAGTAATTGCTAATGGGCTCATAAAATAATCCTCCTACCTAGACCCTTACTGGGCCACAACTAAGTGATATTCTATCATGCCATAACCCCAAAATCAATCTAATCTTCGCGAAACCGCCACCAGTACATTCCTTATAATTTCCAAATGTCCTCATTGTACTGTGCTATTGTACGGTCACTTGAGAAAAAGCCTGCATTTGCAATATTCTTAATCATCTTACGGCCCCACTCAAGTCGGTTCTCGTATGCCTTATAGGCCTTTTCCTTTGTTGCGCAGTAGTCTTCAAAATCAGGGAATGTCATGAACCAATCCTTGTTTAAGAGCTCATTGTAAAGGCGCTCCAAGTTTTCTTTCTGACCTACCTCTAAAAGCTTATCTGAAATAATAAAGTCTACAGCCTTCTTTAATTTCTTATCCTTCTTGTAATAATCCTTTGAAACATAGCTGCCCTCAGCGTAACGCTTGATGACAGTATCAGAATCCTCACCAAAAATGAAGATATTGTCATCGCCTACAAAATCATGCATCTCCACATTTGCACCGTCCATAGTACCAATGGCAACAGCACCATTTAACATAAATTTCATGTTAGATGTACCAGATGCCTCCTTTGAAGCAAGGGAAATCTGCTCATGGATATCGCAGGCTGGAATAAGCTTTTCAGCAAGAGTTACATTGTAATTTTCAACCATAACCACCTTGAGATATGGGCTTACCTGAGGGTCATTTGCAATGACCTCCTGAAGACAAAGGATAAGGTGGATAATGTCCTTTGCAATTACATAGGCAGGAGCAGCCTTGGCACCGAAAATAACAGTGATTGGACGGCTTGGCTTTTTACCTTCCTTAATCTCAAAATATTTGTTTATCACGTAAAGGGCATTCATCTGCTGACGCTTGTACTCATGGAGTCGCTTAATCTGAATGTCGTAAATGCTATTCTCATCAAGTGTAATTCCCTGTGTTTTAGCCAAATAATCCTTAAGAACTTTTTTGCGAAGATTCTTTACCTCAAGGAATTTATTCACTACAGCATCATCATTCATGTACTGCTCAAGCTTTTTAAGCTCTGTGGCATCCTTTTTAAATCCTGGGCCAATAAGCTCCTCCACAAGGCTGGCAAGCTCTGGATTGCAATACAAAAGCCAGCGGCGGAATGTAATACCATTTGTCTTGTTATTAAATTTCTCTGGATAGAGCTTGTAAAATTTATTGAGCTCTGTTTCCTTTAAAATCTCTGTATGAAGAGCCGCAACACCATTGATTGAAATACCATAGTGGATATCCATATGTGCCATGTGCACAAGGCCATCTCTTATAATTGCCACATCAGGGTCAGCCACCTTTTTAGCAATACGGTTGTGAAGCTCTCTAATTATAGGCATAAGCTGTGGAACAGCCTTCATCATAAAGTGGATTGGCCACTTTTCAAGGGCCTCAGCCAGGATTGTGTGATTCGTATATGCGGTACATTTTGTAACCACATCAATCGCTTCGTCCATAGTAAGGCCACGAATCTGAAGGAGTCGAACAAGCTCAGGTATAACCATAGATGGATGTGTATCATTTATCTGAATAACAGCGTATTCTGGCAAATCATAAAGGTTAGAGCCCTTTTCAACTGCCTCATCTAAAATAAGCTGAGCGGCATTTGAAACCATGAAATACTGCTGGTATACGCGAAGAAGTCTTCCGTTTTCATCAGAATCATCTGGATAAAGGAAAAGTGTAAGATTCTTAGTAAACTCGCTCTTATCAAAATTGATTCCGTCCTTGATAATAGACTCATCAACTGTTTCCACATCAAAAAGATGGAGCTTTGTAGTCACTGAATCATAGCCAGTTACATCTATATCGTACATACGAGACTGTACGTTGAAACCACCAAAATCCACCTGATATGTCTTGTCTGTTTTTGTCATCCAGCTGTGCTCAGACATCCATGGATTTGGCTCCTCGTTCTGGAGATTGTTTGCAAATACCTGCTTGAAAAGTCCCATATGATAAGCAAGTCCTACACCATCACCATTGAGACCAAGTGTAGCAATGGAATCAAGGAAACATGCAGCAAGGCGTCCCAAACCACCATTACCAAGAGATGGCTCCACCTCTATTTCCTCAATCTCAGCAAGTGACTTTCCATTTTCCTCAAGTTCCTTTTTTACCTCATCATAAATACCAAGATTAATCAGATTGTTTGAAAGAAGCTTACCAATCAAAAACTCTGCGCTTATATAATAAAGCTTCTTCTTGCCGCCCTTTATTTCTTTATTCTGAGCCTTATCCTTAACATACTCTAAGAGGCCAATGTAGATTTCCTCATTAGTGCACTGATCCATGTGGCGACCAAATCTAATCTTAATATACTCGTTAGCAGTCATATTGTATTCTCCTCCTATTGATATCAATCCGTCTGTTACGCTCTCAAGCCTAAGATATTGTCTTCGTCGACTAACACGTCTCCTGCGACAACACTTAGAGCTTGATAGCTACAGACTAATTTAAATTAACACCCTGCGATAGTAAGAGTATACTGCTATTCTACCACGATTTGCTTGCGTTATTACGGCAAAAAGTGATACTATTCTATCATGATTAATATAAATGAGTATCAAGCGATACATGAAAAGATAAGTCATTTTGACTACAACATTCCATATAATACATATCCTTGCACCATTCCTTTGGATTTTGACAGCGTGCCCTTACACTGGCACGAGGACACGGAATTCATCTATATAAAAAAGGGAAAGGGAATAATTGTCATAGACGGACAGGAACATACTGTTGTTGCCGGAGATATAGCATTTATACTTCCTGGGCGTATGCACGGTATTTATCAGTTTGAGAACTCTTCCATGGAGTATGAAAACATTCTTTTTGATACAAAAATGTTTTCCTCCACCACAGACGATTTCTATGATACTTTTCTGCTGCCATTTTTTGAAAACACAGTGGAAATCCCCCACATTTTCCGTCGAGGGGTTACTGGATACGAGAGCATCAAAAAATATCTAGATGCCAATGACAATATCTCAAGTCATAGAGAGGGCGCCTGGGGCCTAGCCATAAAAGGAAACATGTACCTTCTTTTATTTAATTTGGTAACACTTTATGAGACAAAAATAGATATTGCAGAAAGCAAACGAATAGATAAACTAAAACCAGTCATCAAGTATGTAGAATTGAATTATAGTAAACAGATGACTGTTGCTGAGATGGCAAAGCTTGCAGGATTTTCAGAATCCCACTTTATGCGATTTTTCAAGGACGTTTTTGGAGTAAGTTTTATAACCTATCTTAACGACTACAGGCTTTCAATGGCAGCCAGACTCCTGCTATCCACAGAGGAAAACATTCTCACCATCTCTCAGCAGGTAGGTTTTGAAAACCTGTCCCATTTCAACAGATGCTTTAAAAAGAAATACAATAAAACACCTAGAGAATATATGAAAGCCCCTGCCAAATAGCAGGGGCTAAACTTATTATTTTTAATAGTGAATCAATTCCTCATACTGCTCAAGGACATCTGTATATTCAGAAGGAACACCAGCCTTCTTGAGATTAGCGATAAGAGTCTTAAAGCTCATTGAATCTGCGTATTTTTCCTCATTTTCGTAATCATTTATATCTAAATAGCTAGATGGTGCTGACATAAGCTCGACCTCACCATATGAAGTCTCTAAGTTGATTGTAGCAAAGCTTACGCTGTCATTCTTAATAGTAACTGTACACTTTGAAGTATCCTTAGATGAATCAAAGAGAATATCGTACTCTAAGTTGGCAAGCATCTGGGATGCGATATCACCACCAGCATCAACATCATCACCAGATCTTACAACAAACTCGCCTATAATATGTCCCTTTTCATAAGCTCCCTCATCATAGTCAATCACTTCAATTTCAAGAACTTCATCACCATCTGACTTGATTGTAAAATCGCCATTGATAACATCATGTGATTTTGTACCAGAACCTGTAATAATAGATTCGCTGCCACCATCTACAAATCCGATTTCCATACCGAATTCATCCCCATCTTCTGGATAGTAAGCATAGAGCTTGCCATCCTCAGACTCTGGTGTAAGCTCAAATCCCTTAAGGTCTCCCTTAGCATTTACATAAACGATAAGCTCTGCAAGCTCTGTATCTCCATCGTGATGCTTCTGATAGTTTCTAAGGTTCTTCTTCTGTTCCTTAACCATATCTTCAACGCTATCTAAGAAATCATCATACCAGTCCTCGAAGTCTGTTGAAGAAATTCCGTAACTCTCAGCAAATACTGGATTAGAACCATAATAATCAAAGTAAATATTCATCAGGGCCTTAAGCTCCTGATCCTCAAGTATCTCCTCACCAACTGCTACAGAAATAGCTGCCGATGTCTCCTGATCAATAGTCGCTGTAAGTGTGTAGTAGTTAGCTGAAACGCCATCTACCTCAAGCTCATCCTTATCCTTTTCAATATCCTTAAGCTCGTCAGCGGCAAGCTTAATGTACTTAACTGCTAATTTTTTCAGGTCTTCATTAGAAATCTGTCCCATCTGAGAAAGAGCATCTAAACTAGCAACCGCACCGCTTAATTCATCGTCACTCATCTCAGATAAATCTACACCTAAGTACTCTTCTGATAACTCTGGAATCTGCATGTAGAATGCCTCATCCTCCATCTGAGCAAGGTATAATAACGAGATAACGTCTACTCCGTTAACTCCACCGTAGATATTGGCCCCTACATTATTCTCATCTTCAGCACCAACTTCCATTCTGATATGTGCTGACTCAAGCCAGTCCATATCTACATCGTAATTATCAAGTAAGTCTTTGAAGCCGTCATCTAATGTAACCGTAGCATCAACAACCTGCTGCTTACCATTGTCTTTTAATGTCTGAGCACGCAAATCATAATATGCCTGATTCTTATCAAATGTATCTTCTACATATCCAACAAGGGCATTTTTCATCAAGCTCTTTGGGCTAGAGAAAGCTGCGCGGAAATTGCAGAAAATAAGTGCAATGATAGCACCCACTAAAATTACAGCACCAATAACAATGAGCCATACCTTGTTAAACTTTTTCTTAGGTGCTTCTGGAATATATTCAGGTGTTCCATAATCATATGCAGGCTGCTGAATCATAGCAGGGTCTGCAGCTGGTGCCTGTGAAGCTGGAATCTGATCCTGAGTAAGTTCCTCAGTAGGTGCATCTCCTAAAATATCATTTTCAGCAACAGGTGCCTCATCAAAAATAGAACCCTCATTTCTTTCAAATAGTGGTTCATTATTATCACCAAATAAAGAAGCAGTCTCCTCTGCTGGTGTCTCCTCTTCAGCCACTGGTGCTTCCTCTTCAGAAGTCTCCTCTGTAGCTACTGGTGTCTCAGGCTCTACAGCTGTCTCCTCTACTGGAGTAGTCTCAGGCTCTACATCAATGTTAGATAGCTCTTCAGTAGCCTCTAGAACTGCCTCGACTGGAGTACCGCACTTAGGACAGAACTTAATGTTACCATTGATTTCGTGTCCACATTTAGAACAATTCATAATTCATCTCCTCCTAATTATCTACTCAAACCGTCTGGTTAAAGTATTTAGCACATACCATATTATTAACAAAATTGTACCATAAATCAATAATGATTTTACAAAATATTCATCGTGAATGCAATACAAATAATGAAAAGTAGGGAAAAGTTTTTGCAAAAACCTTCCTTCCTTTAAATCTATGAAAACTGGCGATAGTATTGCCGATGACATAATCAGTATTGGTGTTATTATTCCAAGGCCCTTAATTCCGCGAATTAAAAGTCTCAAAACACTGGCCAGACAGATGACTGCAAAGTCATAGACCATAAGGGCTAATATTTCCCTGAGAGGATTTGTAAACACACCTCCATAGGCCAATCCAATTAAAACCATAATTGATGGAATCAAAATGATTACCAGATAATATAGGAAATCCCTAACAAGTGGGAACTTTGTCTTCCACCAGATGAAGAGACTATTTTTATCATCCTCAATATAATACATTGATGCCGCAACACCACAAAGTAACAGCCACAGGGCTAAAATTCCTCGAAGAGGCATCATCAGGTAACTAACTTCTGTATCATCACCATCTGGCTGATCCACATATCCCATTTCAAATAGATTTCCATTTATTCCATAAGTGTCGTATGTATCAATAATATGGGAAAGCTCAGCGTCTGTTGGCTCATTATTGTAGACAGCCTCTGCGGTATATTTAATACCTATCTCTCTAGCTACAAGTGGATAGACTCTGCTGCAAAGCACCTCTCTGCCAAGCATATGGGTAAGCCCCGACTCTCGGATTACAATTTCCACCTTTTCCTTAGTACGACCCTTTATAGCCATATCAGAAATAGTTTTCTCAAAATCCTCAGGGATAATCCATGCCTCTGCTATCTGCTGTCTCTCAACATCTGCAATCGCCTCATCCTTATCATCATAGAAAATGAACTGTAAAGCACCAGGATTACTCTCTATGTCCTCTCTCAAAGTCTGAGAGAACTGATCCTCCCCAGGAATATACACGCCAATAGTCATAAGTCCCGCATCTGCCGAACTCATGGCATTTAACATAAATACCATAAGCGGCACCACTAGAAGCATGGCTATATAGCTTTTCTTTTTTAATAATCTTTTTAAAAGTAATAAATATCTCATAGTTTTATCTAATCTTTTGCTGGCGAAGCGCTGTCGCCACAACTAAAAATATCAAAGAATATGCAAACAATGACAGAGCTAACAGGGGAGCATGTCCTCTTGTGAGAATCTGTCCAATATATCTAAAGGCTACACCGGATGGAATGATTTCACCTATACGCTGAACCACTCCTGGGAAAAATGTCTTTGGATAGAAATACCCTGAAACGTACCCCATACCAATGTAAAGCATAAATGCCACTAAAATTTTATTGATAACGCCAATAAGGATTTCAAAAATCATAAATCCAAGTGCTGAAAACATAATGCACACTGGGATAAGCTTTATTCCAAATCCGATATAGTCGGATACGTAGCTCTTAGCAAACTCCTCCATAGAAAAGATGCCAAGTCCCATAACTGTAAATATAACTCCTAGGGTAACAGCAGTGCACAAAACATTTATAGATAAAAATGGGATATATTCTCCCCCTATCTGGTATGGTGCTGTAATTCCCTTTGAACTCATAAATTTATACTGTGCATTCTTTTGACCTAGGAAAAATGAGATAGCACAGAAGGAAAGTAGCATCATGAAAAATGCCAATATTCCTGAAAAATAATATGCTGGCGTAGACAATCCGTCTGATAGCCCAAGTTCTGTTATTTCAGCAACATTAGTACGTACCATTAGAGAGGCTATATAAACCATAAACAGCTCATCTATTTTTTCAGCACGGTAAGCCTTATTATAACCTTGCTCCTTCATAAGCTGACGCACTGTACAGATGCCAGTCTCCGAATATACGATAATATTGGTGGCGATAGATGCTATTTCATCCATCATCACATTGGATATGCCCTTTTGACCAGAGGTGGCGTAATATTTTAGCTTTTGGTCATTAGTCATAGCATTAAGGGCATCACTAAACTCCTCCGTAATTACGATATAGGCAGAAATATCCGCAGAACGCATTGCATCTCTTGCGGCGTCCTCGTCATCAAATTGAACAAGCTCAATCATGTAGCGACTCTCGTCAAGGGTGCCTATCATATAAACACCAAGACTAATCATCTCATCATCAGTATCACCTACAACGCCTAGCTTGTATCTCTGTTGCTCCTCTTTGTAAGCATCACTGTACATCAACGCGATGCCTGCCGCTCCCAAAAGTGCTGCAATAACCAAAATCATTGCCACAATTCCAGGAAGGAGTTTGAAAATTCGCTTGTACTGTATTATTAAATAATCTCTAAACTTAATCATAACTCTATAATCTTCCTATAAGATGTGGAATGTCCCCGTCGTATTTGTATGGAGAAAGTACTCCCTGCTTCAAGATAAAACACTTATCGCAGAGCTCAATCTCCTGAACCTCATGAGTAGCAATAATTAGAGAGCCGCCCTGACGCTTGAACTGCTCAAAGTAAGTATAGATTCTCTCTTTGCACACCAAATCAAGTGCAGCTGTTGGCTCGTCTAAAAGTAAAAGCTTGGGATTGGAATTAATGGCACAGCCAATAGTCAGGCGCTTTTTCATGCCACCTGACATCTGATTAACCGGAACCTTAATAAACTGGTTGATTCCAAGCATCGCAAGGAATCCTCCCTCCAGCTCCTTTTTAAGTTTATCTACTGGGTACCACATTCTAAGATTGTCCCATGCAGTGAGCTCCGTAATAAGTGGAGTCTCCTGTGGAACGTAAGAAACAAGCTCATTTCTGAGCTTCGTATTTTTCATAAGATCCTTGCCATCCATATTAAAAAAACCGCTGTTTGGATGCTGCAAGCCTGCAAGAATAGTAAGAAGAGTGGACTTGCCACTACCATTTTCGCCAAGAATACCAACGATTTCTCCTGGCTCAACTGTAAAGTCTACGCCATTAAGCACCTTGTGCTTGCCGTAGCTTTTGTTGATGTTTTTAATTTCTATCATAACTATAAACTCCTTAAAACTGGGACTAGAATTGCTCAATAGTCCCTATATACAAAACAGTGGTGCTATTTTTGCTCTAGCAAACTGTTGTAATCAAATGTCAGGTAATACATCATCTCAACTTCGATGTATTCATTATAATTCTCAAGTGTAAGCTGGTCGGTGCCAGAATACATCCAAGCTAAAATCTGAGAATTGACCCAATCTCCATGGTGACACTCATCCCTGTAATTGTCCAGATTGGTGGTGATGTCATATTCATTGTTAAAAGAATAGAGATGAATGTTATCACATTCTAACATAAGAGAAATGGCATATCTCTCTGATTCAATCCATCTCTGGACCTCACCCTTTTCATTTTGAGCTCCCCACCAGGCAGCCGAGTAAGGGGTAAGGTAATAATAAAAGTCTATGTCTGGATTAGCCTTTGCAATGTCAGTAACATTTTCAGTAATATTCGCATATACGTTGTCCTTAATCTCATCTACAAAAGGCACCTTGTATGGAGCTGGCGCAAATTCAGTCCTGTCTCCTAAAACTGCCTTAGCCCCAAATGTAGCCTCATCCATCCAGTTGGAATAGTCGTCAAAGCTAGTGATTCCTGCTGGTGCTCCTGCTATAGACTTTTGAATCATAGGAAGGCAGATGTCAAATAAAATCTCTTTATTGAAAATATAGTTTACATCGTTAAATGGATTATTATCATAAAGGTACTCTGGGTAATCGCCCAAATCATCTCTGATTCTGTCAGGCTCGTCTATTATATATGCGTAATCAAGTGGGCGAATCACGGTTTTTAAATTTGGATTAGCTGCTATGGCATTTGCAATATTTTCATTTTGCTCCTTGTATGTGCCACCAGCAAATGGAACCTTTATGAAGGTACCTCCAAAGAGCTCCTCCGCCTCGCTTGTCTTGAAATTTTCCGACATAGAGGTACCAATAATCATGCCATCATAATCAAATCTCTTGATGATGCCATCATTTTGGCTTCGCTGATTATCAAGTTCATAGTATAGGTTAGGCTGTGGCTTGTGGTAGTGAAAATATGGGTCAATGTAAGCGATAGTTCCACCTACAATCCCAAGCACCACTAGTACCAGCACCAAGGCACATACCAACCAGCTTTTAACATTTTTTATCATATTAATTTACTCCGCTAGAGTTACGTGAACAAGCCTTAGTCTTACTTCGCTCAACAATACACGTTTCGCTTAAGTAAGCTAAGAGCTTGTTTACTACTCTAGCTCACTTATTATATTCTTCATAATTTTAAAAATTGAAGTAGAGGAATGTACTGATACCGCTGAAGGACAGAACACTGGTAACAAAGAGCACCACAGTCCAAAGCAGGCTTCGCACATTAGGCTTAAATGCCACCATTTTTTCATGGGCATTTTTACATCCTATAATAATCACTAGGGCTATCACATAGTAGATGGCCGCGTAAATTAATGGCAGTGAATTTGCAAGTGCTGAGCCATCAAGAAGAAACTTTAGCCCAGGGGTCGCAAATGCTGTCATAATATTTTTATATATGCTTGTAAAATTCAAATGAAAAATCTGCTTAAAGAAATCTATAGCATCTCTAGTTCTGGCTGCTCTAAAGAACACCAGGGACATACTAAAATACACCTGGCAAATCAGCCATCCAAGCACTGATGGCATAGCATCAAATGCCTTCTTAAACATCCTGGTCACTATAACAAGAAGTCCGTTGAGCACTGACCAAATTACAAAGGTCCATGCTGCGCCGTGCCAAAAACCACTGAGCAAAAATACAATGAAAATGTTGAAGTATGTTCTCATATTTCCCTTGCGATTGCCGCCAAGTGGAATATAGACATATCTAGTGAAAAATCGACCAAGAGTCATGTGCCAACGATTCCAAAAATCAGCCAGATTAAGAGCCTTGTATGGACTGTCAAAATTAAGTGGCAAATCAATATTAAGCATCTTGCCAAGACCCATGGCCATATCGCAGTATCCACTAAAATCAAAATAAAGCTGAATGCTATAGGCAAACATTACCACGATAGCATTAGTAGCCTGAAGTGTTGCTATATTTCCATAGCCTATGTTAACAGCACCACCAAACACATCCGCAATCAGCACCTTTTTACCCAGACCCAGGGCAAAAATATAAAAGCCCTTTGCCATGTTATCCCAATCGATTTTCTTCTTGCTAGTATCCAAAAGCTGAGGAACCAGCTCATCATGAGTCACGATTGGTCCTGCAACTAGCTGTGGAAAAAATGTCACATAGCAAGCGTATGTAAGGAAATCATATTTAGGAACCTGTCCACGGTAGGTATCTACAATGAAGGAAATCTGCTGGAATGTAAAAAAGCTGATTCCAAGTGGCAACATAATATGCTTAAGTGGCCAATCAGTACCTGCAACAGCATTTACATTTTCAATGAAGAAATCCATGTATTTGAAGTAGCCGATAATTCCTAAGTTAACCGCCACTGCAAAAATCATAACCGGCTTGCGGAATTTATTATTATCCTGCTGCTGCAATCTGCTCATCCATAGATAAAATAGATAGTTGATGCAGACACTAGAAACAATAATCAGCAGATATGCTGGATTAAAATAACCGTAAAACCAAAGGGACATGCCCAGCAAAAAAGCTCTCCCCAACTGATACTTCCCCGTCTTGTTTAAGAGGAAATATCCCACTATGCAAATTGGTAAAAATAAAAATATAAAAATATATGAATTGAATAACATATCTGTTCCTTATTTAGGTTCACCCTTTAATTTACATTAAATAATATTTTCTCATATTTTATAACTAAAATCACTATAAAAATGGCACCCTCAATAAAGGGTGCCAAAGCATACCATTTCTCAAACATACGAAAATGATTATTTCAAAAGCTGTTCCATAAAGGATATTATTTTCTTTTCTATTGCATATGCAGACTCCTCATTCTCTGCACTGATAGATATATAAATTTTCATCTTAGGTTCCGTTCCCGATGGGCGAACAACTACAGAGCCATTATCTTCAAGATAAAACTTAATCACATCAGATTTTGGCAACCCATCTATTCCTTTAAGATAATCATCTTTTTTTACTATCTTAATATCTGCAATCTCTGACATATCCTCTCTCATAGAGTTCATAATGCTCTGCATCTTTCCCAGACCAGATGAGCCCTCGAACTCATAAGAATAAAGTGAATTTAAGCAATAACCATACTTTGAATACAGTTCCTGCAACTTATCAATCAAGCTTATTCCCTGAGTTTTGTAATAGGCGAACATTTCACAGATAAGCAACGCGCCATCAACAGCATCTTTATCTCTTACATAAGAACCGCTAAGATATCCGTAGCTCTCTTCAAAACCAAAGATATACGAGTCCACTTTCCCCCGCTTTTCAAGACGACCTATTTCCTCACCAATAAACTTAAAGCCTGTCAGAACATTTACAGTATTAACGCCATAATTTTCAGCAATCTGCTGGCCTAAATCAGTAGTGACAATCGTCTTCACCATCTCTGCATCAGCAGGCATTGTTCCATTTTTAACACGCATGGAACAAACGTAGTCAAGCAAAAGACAGCCTGTCTGATTTCCTGATAAGAGCACGTACTCTCCATCTGAATTCTTAACAGCTATACCAACTCTGTCGCAATCTGGGTCTGTCGCTAATAAAAGGTCAGCATTTTTCTGCTTTGCGTATTCAATACCAAGGGCCATAGCCTCTTTAATTTCAGGATTAGGATATGGGCAAGTAGGAAAGGTTCCATCAGGATTCTTCTGCTCTTCAACCAAGGAAATACTCGTGTACCCAGCTTCCTTTAAAGCTCTTGTAACTGGCTTCAGTCCCGTGCCATTTAATGGAGAATATACTATAGCAAAATCCTTATTAATTTCATCTTTGTTAATTAAGCTTTGTCTTAATACCTCATTTATGAAATCCGTATATACGTTTTCATTTATAAATTCCACATAACCATTTTGTAATGCAGCCTCATAATCAATCTTTTTAACTGTCTCAAACAAATCATCAACATCTTCTATTTCCTTTAATATTTCATCAGCAGCCTCTGTTGTAATCTGACATCCATCCTTACCATATACCTTATATCCGTTGTATTTAGATGGGTTATGGGATGCTGTAATCATAATTCCAGCAGCACAGTCAAGAGCTCTAACCCCATAGGACAGGCATGGTGTAGGCATTAATTCAGAATAGATAAATACCTTTATTCCATTTGCAGCAAATACTGCAGCTGCAGTCTTCGCAAACAAATCCGATTTAATTCTTGAATCATAGCTAACAGCAATTCTTCTTCCCCTAGGGTGATAATTCTTGATGACATAGTTAGCCAACCCCTGTGACGCCTTGGCCACAGTATAAATATTCATTCGATTAGTTCCTGCGCCAATTACACCTCTAAGACCTCCTGTACCGAAAGCCAAATTTCTGTAAAATGCATCTTCTATTTTTGCTTCATCCGCTGCCATGGCCTTTAATTCCGCAACAACCTCTGCATCCTCAGTGGCTTTCTCACACCACTCTTCGTAAATCGATAAATAGCTCATTTTCCGCATCCTTTTCCTTTATTCTGTCTGCAGTAGATAATACTGCCTGCAATTTACCAGTGATCTCAACAGTCCCAAACCCACAAGGAATTATAAAATTATCTCCTTTATTTATTGGCTGACCGTTAATAATTCCACTTCCATCTGTAACAGTCATATTTAGGAATGGATATTTCTGTCTAAAAGCTATATCTCCATCCAGATTAAGATGGAACACGCTGTAATAATCGCAACTAAAAAGTGGAACCAGCTCATTTGTTATTGAATTTTGTGTATGAATCAGACACTTTTGTGGGTCCTTTGCAGGAACCGTTATTACATCCTCGCTCTGCTTTATATGAAGTTCACGAGGCTTGCCATTGGAAAGTCTGTCATAATCGTATACACGATAGGTTATGTCACTGTTCTGTTGAGTTTCGAGAATAAGTAATCCACCCTTGATTGCATGAACTGTACCAGGATCAATCTGAATAAAGTCTCCCTTCCTCACCGGTATTTCTCTAATCAAATCATTCCATCTACCATTTTCAATCATTTCTTCAAGATCCTCTTTTGATGTGGCATTGTGGCCAATCACAAGACTTGCATTTTCAGGACAATCCAGCACATACCAGCATTCTGTCTTGCCAAAGCTTCCATTCTCATGAACCTTTGCATAACTATCATCTGGATGTACCTGAATACTAAGGTCATCTCTAGCATCTATAAGTTTCACTAAAAGAGGGAATCTATCTAAATCAAGATTTCCGAAGACTTCCGGATGCTTTTCCCAAAGTTCTGAAAGCTTCCAGCCTTCAAATGCTCCATATTTATTTGTTCCATCTCCATTAGGATGAGCTGATATTCCCCAGCATTCTCCAACATCTGAGCCCTCTTCCTTATAACCAAAATCATCATGAAGTTTTGAACCACCCCAGATGTTATGAGTGCAAACAGGCTCTAAAAATAGGATTTCTTTATTTATCGTATTCGCGGATAGATTCATACCATTTGTCTCAATAAGACGCTTATACCAGTATCCTGAATCCTTAACAATCCTACGCTGATTATGGTAATCCACGTACACTAAACCAAATCGCTCTTTAAATCCCTTCTCCCACTCCAAATTATCAAGAAATGTCCAACAAAAATATCCACGAACATCAGCACCCTCTTGCATTGCATGCTGCATTTCACTGATATATTCATCCAAAAAGGTTATGCGATCAAAATCATGAACTCTTCCGTCTGGAGATATATTATCGTGACAGGCCATTCCATTTTCAGTTATATACAAAGGATATGGATATCTCTCTGTCAAAAACTTGATTCCATAATAAAAAGCTTTCGGAGTAATAGGCCAATCCACTGCAGTCACAGGACTTCCTATTTCACGTTCAACGTACTCCGGCTTACCATTTTTTCCGCTTCGAATATAATATCCGTTGTAAATATTCTGCCCCATAAAATCTATTGGTTGATGGATGAGAGTCATATCTTCTTCAGTAATATCCGGTAGATAGTTTGAATATTTTTTTAATCCTTCTTCTGGATAATGCCCTAAAAAAACAGGGTCAGAAAACCAAGAAACGTTCCACGCCCATCTTTCAATAGGATTATCAAATCCAAAATACACCTTTTTAGCTGCCTCAATGTCCTCTTTGGAATCTGTAAAAGGGTATGCAACTCCTCCAGTAGGCGCAAAACCGATTTTAATATCTTGCTTTGCAAATTTCCTTAGGTTAATAACACCCTGCCCATGTGCTTTTAATAGATTATGAGCAATCAAAAAAGAATCTTTTATCGAAACCTTTATTCCAGGAGCATGTTCACCTGTCATATGCCCCAAGAGCACCACACACTGAGGTTCATTAAAAGTAATGAAGTTTGTGCAAATATCTGAGAAATTCTCAGCAACAACTTTTGCATATTCCCCAAACCAATTCACCACCTCAGAATTCATCCATCCCCCCTTGTGATACAGCGCTTTAGGGAATTCCCAATGAAACAATGTGATATAAGGCTCTATACCGTTTGCTTTCATTGTGAGAATCATATCGCGATACATAGCAATAGCTTTTTGATTCACTTCTCCAGTACCCTCTGGAAGAATCCTAGACCAATTAAGAGAAAATCGATATGCCTTAATGCCCATATTTTTCATAAGAGCATAGTCGTCCTTATATCGATGCATATGGTCACAAGAAACCTCTGCTGTCTGGTTGGCATAACCGTTACCCTCAGCGAGGAAATCATCCCATATCATTTCCCCTCTTCCATCATCTGGGTCCGTACCTTCTATTTGATATGCGCTACTTGCAACGCCCCATACAAAATCCTCATTAAACATAATTCTCACTTCCTATCTGGCCAAAATTACAGAAACCAAATTAAATGGATTCATTGTATTTTTACAATCCTCTATCACTACTTTAATCTTGTGGATCTTAAGTTCCCTATGTTCCATTACCGTAGTAAGCTCTAATTTATCTCCCCAAGTTTCCTCAAAATTAGCATCTAATTCTGCAACTTTTTCATCATCAACAAAAACATTTGCTATAGGAGCATTCTTCGATACGTATTTACGATATTGAATTGCAGCACCGCTGCACTCAACTTCAAATGTAATTTCACAATTCTGTCCATCTGAAAGCCATCCATTTTTAAAGCAATCAGTAATATCCTTTTGCGCGCATTCATCCTCCGAAAAGCCAGTGAACGAAGCCTTATAATTTCTGTTATCTATTCTTACAGCTGCTTCATAGGTATTAGCAGTAAGGGGCTCAGAAAAACCCTTTTGCACAAACGATGGCTGCTCACCAATCAACACTTCCTGCAATGTTCTGTCCAAGAAATAATTAATCACTGAAGCTACAAGCTCATGTCCCATATCATTTGGATGCAAATTATCCGGTGTAATATCTTTTGCAACAATTAGCCCATCTCTAACAGAAGTATAAATAGCACTCTGCATACTAATAAGAGGCAGCTCATAATGGCGAGCCACTTTTGAATGCTGCAATTGCGCATTCGCCCCCGTATCATAAAAAACATTACTGATAAGTACTACAGCCGGTGCAGTTTCACTCTGATAAACATGTCTAACAAGTCCTTCATAAGTCTCCAAATAATGGTCATCACTTTCATCATTTACAGAGAATTCTACAAACACTAAATCAGGATTTTTACTGAGCAAATCCGCCTCTACTCTTGCAGCTCCAAAATGCGAAGTAGTTCCTCCTATTCCTGCATTTACATATTTAATATCCGTAGTTTTAAAATTTCCTGTCCACCACTCGAAAACCTTCCAAGCATAACAATTATGAGGAGAAGTAGATAAGGATCCTTGAGTAATAGAGCCTCCAATGAATCCAATGGTAATTTCCTCTTTAGCATTTGCTTTTTTCATTACTTGCTTCAATCTAAACAGGTTGCCCCTATTACTTATGCTCTCTTTATATTTAATGTATTCTCTCATCAGCATTCACCTCTTCTTAAACTAGATATACCAAAGCCTTCAATATATTCAGCAAGCTCATCAGACATTTTCTCTGCTTCCTGCAATCTAATGTGCCCTGGTGTACCAGAACCATTCTTTTCAAAAAGAAAATGATGTATTTTTTCATCTGCAATTCCCTTACAGACTTCCTCTATAGAATTATCCCAATTTTTATGATGCTCCAATATAGTCGTACACAAAACTATATGTGCTTCAGGATAAATTGCTCTCAACTTTAACACGAAGTTTCGATAATGTTCTCTCCATTTTTTTGCCAAGGTACAATTATAATCTTCTGCCATATAATCATTTGGATGATTATCATTTTGCCCTATAGCAACTATAACTACGTCTGGAGTATATTTATCAAAATCCCATTTTGTAGATTTTCCTAAAACAGGATTGTAGCGCACCTTATCATACACAGATTCCATCCCAATATAATTAGGTTCATTAAACCATCCCGTATTATCTAGAAGCGCAATACCTCCCTGTGCAATATCGTGTATCTGAGCATTTAGCTTTCTGGCTGTAAGCCAAGCATATGAATAGTAACTGTTAGAGAGCTCACCCATATGCCAAGCAGGATCCGGCTTCCCTTTATAATCAAAAGCCTCTGATACCTCTCCAGCAGAGACACTATCTCCATAAACTTCGATTTTACCTTCCGGTTTTTCAGGAAGCTGTAATAGCACAGCATCCTCATCCGCCTCAAATCCGTATAATCCGATTTCATGACAACTGTCCTGACGCTTGAAAAGCATAACCTCATGCTCACTACTATCTATATTTTCCATTAGAATCAGCTCTTGCTTACAATTGTCATTTGAAAGTTTAATCTTTGTTTGTCTTCCATCTATAATGCAGCCTAAATAATTTTCCCAATAGCTGTGATTATTATCAATTATCGCCTTTAAATATTTACCTTTAAACTTCAGCTTTACATACGAACAAGGGTAGATAAATACCTTTTTCTCAGCCTCACAATCAATCCTTCCGCAATATTCTAAAAACTCATTATCTGACCTAATAAACATGGTATTTACCTTCCCTTTTCCTATTTATCTTCTGCCTATTTCGGTATCTTCTTCAGTTACAACGCTATTTTCTTTAATGTAATCAATAATTTCATCCAGATTTGTAAATGCAAGGCCCACATAACTATCTGCCGCTCCATAGTAAAGAGCTATTTTGCCTGTCTTTGAATCATGTATAGTGGCACATGGGAAACATACATTAGGCACAAATCCTCGCTCCTCATACCATTTTTCTGGTGTAAGAAGAAAATTCTCACAGCGATACTTGACCTTTGAAGGATTGTCAATGTCTAAAATTGCTCCACCAATTGAATACACAAATCCATTACAGGTACCAGATACACCATGATAGAAAAGTAGCCACCCCTCTGATGTCTCGATTGGAGCAGCGCCTCCACCAATCTTTACTGACTCCCACCATTCAGAGCCTTTACCCATTACATGTCTGTGCTTTCCCCAGTAAACCATATCAGGGCTCTCACTGAGAAAAATATCTCCAAATGGAGTATGACCACTGTCTGATGGACGAGAAAGCATTACATAGTTGCCATTAATCTTTCTTGGAAATAACACCGCATTTCTATTAAATGGAATAAATGGATTTTCAAGGCGCACAAACTTCTTGAAATCAGTTGTCTTAGCCACGCCTATTGAAGCGCCATAGAAATCCTGACACCAAATGATGTAATACGCATCCTCAACCTTAACAAGGCGAGGGTCGTAAGCATATCTTGGCATAAATAACTTGCCGTCTTCATCTACAAATTGAATTTTTTCTGGTTCGAAATCCCAATGGATAGCATCCTTACTGTGTCCTAAATATATATAAGGAATACCGTTTGTCTGCTCCCCACGAAAAACACCGACAAATTCATCCCCATATGGCATAACTGCACTATTGAAAATGCGTGCAACACCCTCCACTGGATTTCTATCTATAATTGGATTCTCATCATATCTCCAGATTGGCGCCCCTTTTAGTCCCTCTGGTTTATCCTGCCAAGGAACATTTTTCACTTCTGGGCTAATCATTGTATACTTTCCCATTTCTTACCCTCCTAGTTATCATTCAAAAACTCTAAATTTCTTTTAATCAAATCACATCTTTGTGCAACACACTCAACTGAACGACCTGGATCAGATGGTGTGTTAAATACATAATCAAGCATTTTATCAATAGTAGTTGTAGCCACATGCATTCTTGTATCACTTGATGCATAATAGATGAATAGCTCGTTGTTCTCATTCACAATTGCACCATTTGTAAATACAACATTCGAAACATCTCCTACTCTCTCTTTGCCCCTAGGTCCAATCAAAAGGCCAGATGGCTCTGCAATGACCTTGCTTGGATCTTTCAAATCTGTTGCAAAGGCATATATTACATAACGAAGTCCTGCAGCTGTATTTCTAACACCATGGGCAATATGTAGCCAACATCTATCGGTCTTAATAGGTGTAGCTCCAGCACCGTTTTTCGCCTCAGTAATAGTGTGGTACTTTCTGATGCTAGTCATTTTCTCCTGGTCGATAACAGCATGAGTAATATCTTCACACAATCCAAATCCGATACCACTTCCGCTACCTGTATCAATAAAATCATCCATAGGACGTGTATAGAATGCATACTTTCCATCTACAAACTCTGGATGTAAAACAACATTTCTCTGCTGTGGACTTTTTAGAGTTGTGAGATTATCAAGTCTCTCCCATTTCTTTAAATCCTTTGTTCTAACAATCCCTGCTGCTGCAACAGCTGCAGATAAATCATTTACAGATGTATCCTTACTTTCAGAACAGAAAACACCATATATGTATCCATCCTCATGTTGGGTAAGTCTCATATCATATACGTTAGTTTCCTCTGGACATACATCATCAAGAAGAATAGGATAATCCCAAAACTTAAAGCCATCGATTCCATTATCACTTTCAGCTATTCCAAAAAAAGATTTTCTGTCATTACCCTCAATACGAGCTACTAGATAGTACTTTCCATTCAAATAGATAGCACCTGAATTCATTACCGCATTAATACCTAGACGTTCCATAAAATAGGGATTTGTCTCAGGATTAAGATCATATCTCCATGTAAGCGGAATATGTTCTCTAGTCAAAACCGGATATACATAACGATCATATATTCCGTTGTAAAAATCCGCTTTTACGTTTTTTCTATTTAAAAGTCTTTCCTGCTTTTCTTTTTCTATAAAGTATCTCTCATGCATCAATGCATTCTCCTTTACCTTTTTTAAGTCTGTCCATAACTTCAAAGCACATTCGACCATTGTGATATGGACATTTCCAAGGCTCAACAATAGGTTTTCCTTCCACTGGATTACCTTCTTCATCTAAAAGCCAGTACCATTCAGAGCCCTCACGCTTGTCTATAAGTTTTTCTTTGATATAATCCCAAAGTGCCAGAGCAGCATCCAAATATTTCACATTTCCTGTCTTTTGCCAGCCGTTTATAAAGCCAACAACAGCCTCAGCTTGAACCCACCACACACTATTTCCATCAACTACGCCTTTCTCACATTCATTTGCAAAGGATTTTCCATTAAAGGCCACTTTATAAGTCTGCTCTGTCAGTTCCTTTGTTATTTCATTTAATCTATTCTCTATTTCAGAATCTTCTAAAATCTCCAAAGTTCTATCCACAAGCCATGCTGTTTCAATATCGTGACCATAGGAATGAAGATCAATAATTGAGTTGTATGTTTTATCAAAAAACACTTCTTGACGCTTTAATGCTGGGTTGTATACCTTATTCTCAAAAATATCTAAAATCCAATAGATACTCTTCTTTACTTTCTCTGATTGGCTTACTTTATATAACTGTGTATATCCTTCCAGCACATGAAGCAATGTGTTCATTGTCTTTTCAGCCATAACACCATTCTCCGAAAGCTTTTCATTAGACTCCGGCTTGAAATCAACAGTAAAAGCTTCAAGATAGCCATACTCATCAGTACATTTTTCCTCAATTAAGTCATAAATATTCATAGCCAGCTCAAGTGCTTCTTTTTCCCCAGATGCTTCATAATATGCGCACAGCGCATAGATTGCGAAGGCTTGATTATATGTATGCTTTGTTGTGTCTATAGGATTTCCTTTGTAGTCCATCTCCCAATAGACTCCACCATTTTTCTTATCAATACACTTATCTCTCAAAAACTCATATCCATGTCTAGCACATGCCAAGAGTTTTTCGTTTTTAATTCGCATGTACGAATTAGAAAAAAACCAGGTGATTCTGCTATTTAGAATTACTCCTTTTGACGCCTCTACAAAAAGATTGAGATCATAATCCATATAGCCGTAATACCCACCGTTGACATCGTCCTTTAGTGACATCCAAAATGGAATAATATGGCTATTTAATTCTTTTTTTACTTCATCAACAAACATTTTTACCCCTTTACTGCACCAGCTGTGATGCCACTATAAATCTGTTTTTGAAAAATAATAAATACTATAAGCGCCGGCAAAAGCGAAATAATAACTCCCGCACATATTAGGTTATATTGACTTCCCATTGGTCCAACAAAGGTATAAAGAGAAGTAGCAATGGTGTGCAAATCTTTGTCCTGAAGATAAAGATTTGCCGCATAGTATTCGTTGTAAACACCTACACCCTTTAAAATGCAGGATGTGATAATCGCAGGCTTAAGCAGAGGAAGCATTATCTTCCAATAAATCGTCCAATAGGATGCGCCGTCGATAATAGCTGATTCGTCTAGGGATATTGGTATATTTTCCATAAACTGAATAAATATATATATGGAAATAACATCTGTACCGCACATCATTATTATGTAACCATACAAGTGATTAATTAGCCCAAGAGAGGACATAATGTTGTAAACCGTAACTTGCATTGCAACACCTGGTAATAATGAAGCAAACAAAAACATATTTCTTATTAATTTATTTCCTGGGAATTTGAATCTATTAAGAACATAAGCAAGCTGTGTTCCTATAATGATTGAAACGATAAGCACACTAATCATAACAATCAAAGAGTTCAAAAAAGCCCTTCCCATGTTTGCCGCACTATATGCTTGGATAAAGTTATCAAAATTCAACCAGCTTTCAGGCAATGTCATTACATTAGTTGACTGGTATTCTTCAGATGTTTTGAACGCTGTGATTACACACGAAACTACAGGTATCACTGCAACAAAACCAAAGAATAGCAGGGAGAAATATTTAAGAAAGTTTATAATTGCAGCTTTTATTGATAATTGTTTTCTTTTCATTTGTTCCACCCCTTAATTTCCAACTTTGGCTTGTCGTAAAGCTTTCTTTTCTGCCTTAGCCGCAGCCTTTTGCGCTTTAATTCTTGCCCTTTTTGCCTCATAGGATTCTTCTTCACTTTCCGCATCTCTAAAAATGTACTTGAAGAACAGCTTCTGAAGTATCGTACATGCGAATATAATAAGAAGAAGAATTACAGCCATAGCACTAGCAAGACCAACTTTTTGACTTGTATGCGCAATCTCGTTCATTACAACAAAATAAGTTCCTGTGCCATTTGCTCCATCCGTAATTACATAAGGCTGCTCAAATGCTGAAAGTGAACCTGTAATCGAAAGAATAATATTTAAAGTTACAATCGTTTTGATACTTGGCAGTATAATATTCTTAAACTGCTGAAATTTATTTGCACCATCTAGCTGAGCAGCTTCATACAGTTCTGCATCCACAGACATGATGGCTCCTACAAAAAGCACCATGTTCTGCCCAAAATAACGCCACACTGATGTGGCCACCAAAGACCAGTTGTTAATCCTCTGATCCTTCAGCCAATATGGAAGATTTTCTACATTAAGACCAATCCACTGAAGCATTGTGTCAAACACAAAACCTCTTGTATAAAAAAATTTAAAAATAAAACCAATAGCTATACCGCTAATTAGATAAGGGAAAAACATGAGTCCCTTAAATAGATTTCCGCCCCTTACCTTAAAGCTCAGTATTGTTGCAAGATAAAGCGATAAAATCAGCTGTACAATAGCTCCTACGCAATAATAAACGCTCAGCTTCAGCGCCCCAAAACAATCTTTTCTATTAAAAACATCAATATAATTTTTCCATCCTACGAAAACCCTTTTATCAACAGGGGTGGAATATTTCATTTTATAAAAACTGAATTTAACCATTTCCCCAAAAGGAAGATAAGTAAACAAGAAAAGCAAGAACAGCGGAATCGCAGCGAACCCCACGCAAATTAGAATCTGTTGACCCTTCCTACTTTTTATCCATTTCCTTGTATTCTCTAGCGCGATTGCCATTAATAATTCCTCCCGCTTTCTTTTAAAAATATTGTTTGGGCAAAAATTTAGGGAGAGCATATTAAGCCTTTGGCTCTCCCCAAATTGCCCCAATTATTAAACTATTAATAATAAACGTTCATTGAAATCCAGCAGCTTAATACTGTATTTCTGCTCCACAGGAATCCTGTGCATCAGACCACGCTTCATTCCAAGAAGCCATGATTTCATCAAAGCTCATATCTCCATTTGACGCATGTTCAATAATTTCCTGAATCTTTCTATCTCCACCATTATTAATGTTAAGTTCAGATTCGGCATTAAGCTCATTAAGTAAATCTTCCTCTCCTTCAAGTGAAGGTTCATTACTGAGGAATTCTACGCCATCAAATGAAAGCTTTGTCTCAGTACTTGATGCATCTACAGGAAGTCCGTCTTCGTTGTATGAGAATCCAGACTCCTCAGTAAGCCACTTAACAAACACAAGTGCAGCCTGCTTTTCTTCTGTAGTAGCATTAACATTGATGCCATAGCTATAGTCAGCACCTGCCCATGCATATTGTGTTCCATCTACTGTAATTGGGAATGCCATATAGCCAATATCATCTGCATTCTCGCCTGCTGCTTTCATCTGAGGAACAGCCCATGAACCAAGTACCATACAGCCAATCTTTCCGCTGTTCATCATTCCCTTGCAGCCTTCCCAGTCTGTAGTTGTGTAATCTTCCTCAGTGAGACCATTTGCAACTGCATCATATAAAATCTTGTAAACTGCATATGGATGTGTTCCATCGCCATAATCCTTAAATGGATCTTTTGTATGCAGCATCTTCTGATTAGCATATGTGTTATCTCCAGTTGCATTAATTCCTGAATAAGCGTCCCAAGCTCCCATTGTCCAACCAGCTGCATAATTTGTGTAAAGTGGGATAGCATCTGTGTTATCCTTAATCTGTTGTAATGCAGCTATGAAATCATCAGGTGTTTGAGGAAGGTCTGTGATACCTGCATCTGCAAAAACCTTCTTGTTATATACAATTCCCTGTGTTGTAGCTGTTGATGCCACACCATAAACCTGTTTTTGATACATCCACGTATCTGCGTAGTTCACTTCCTTTGACATTGTGTCAATATCTCCATAAGAGATGAAGTAAGTACTTAAGTCAGATGCGTCAAGTGCCGGTATTCCCATAATTGTTTCATAATCCCCTGATTGAAGATGTGTAAGGGCATCATCAGCATAGTTAGTATCAGTTGTAATCTGCACAGTGATATTTGGATATACCTTATTAAACTCTGCAAGATACTGTTTCCAATTAACTCCGCCGTAATCATCCGAATCCATATCTGTACGGTGATTGAACATTGTGATAGTTGCTTCCAAATCAGTGAAATCTTCCCCTAACACTATGTCAGCATATGATTTCAACCCCTCATCAGAAGTAGCCCCTGAACCATTGTTACCAGCCGAAGAACCACATCCCGCTGTTGCTATCAGCATTGAGCATGCTAATAGACTTGCCAATACTTTTTTCCTTTTCACTATTCTTTACCTCCTAGTTAATTACGCTCTGTATTAAGCTTAATTTAATTATATTTGCTTAAATAATTTAATCATCTATTATTATTGCATTTTATCATTCGATATTGTATTTAGGGCAATTTTTAGTATATTGTACAATTATTTAATATGTTTTATGTATGTTTTTACCTTTATTTTCGTTCAATTCTACTCGTATTAGCTAATTTTTAATTATTTTAGCTTTATTTTAATCATAAAAATACAGGTGATACCCATTTAAGATATCACCTGCATCTATTAATCAGTATTTTCCATGCCACAGAATATATTATTGTTCTGTCAAATGAATTAACTTAGATTGAAAATCACCATTTAGCCGTTCTATTAAGAGCCCTGCGTTTTTTAATGTTTCCCCGTAATGAGATTCTTCACTGCCTGAAATTTTATATATTTTATTATCATCAAGCCCCTGAAGCTTAATTTTAATACTATGCATATTAGGCTGACTGAGTACCTGCACAAAAGTAATCAAAGCCTCTGACTTATCTTTGCTAACCACCTGATAACAATCATAGTAATTATTCTCCCTATATGATGCCAAACGATAATAATCGCCTTCTCTTATAAGCTTGTTAAACTTTTTGTATGTCGCTATTTGTTTCGGAATAGCTTCTTTCTCTTCTTTTGATAGTTTTGTAACATCTAGCTCATATCCAAAGGTTCCAGCAAGGGCCACATTTCCTCTTGTTTCAAAAGGCGTTACTCGTCCAACCGTATGATTAGGGCAGACCGAAACATGAGCCCCCATTGTGGAAAGTGGATAAATAAGCGCCGTTCCCTCTTGAATAGATAATCTCTCAATCGCATCTGTATTATCCGAGCACCATATCTGCGGACTATAATAAAGCATTCCCGGATCAAATCTAGCTCCACCACCAGAGCAATTTTCTAAAAGTAGATTTGGAAATTCTGCAATAAGGCGCTCTTGCATCTCATATAAAGCCAGCACATATCTATGCATCAATTCTCCCTGTCTATCCGCTTCAAGCCGTGCACTACTAATATCTGTAAGTTGTCGATTCATGTCCCATTTAACATAATCGATATTTGCTGACTTAAGTATAGTTGCTAAGCAATTATATACATAGTCTCTAACCTCCTTGCGAGTAATATCCAACACATATTGATTTCGACTTCTGCAGGGAATTCTGCCCGGTATTGCAATAGCCCAGTCTGGATGCTGACGATACAATCGAGAGTCTGGTGATATCATCTCCGGCTCAAACCAAATACCAAACTTAAGCCCAATCTCATTTACATCATCAACAAGCTTTTTTAATCCACCCTTTATTTTAGTCTCATTAACCCACCAGTCCCCAAGAGACGAATTATCGTCATTACGGTTTCCAAACCACCCATCATCCATAACCAACATTTCAATACCACATTCTTTAGCAGTTTTGGCTATATCTAATAGTTTTTCATTATCAAAATCAAAATATGTGGCTTCCCAGTTATTAATTAATACCGGTCTTGATTTCCTAAGAAACGAACTTCTCATTAAATGGTTACGATACAAATCATGATAGGTTCTAGTCATATGTCCTAATCCCTGATTTGTGTATACCATAACCACCTCTGGTGCATAGAATTCATCGCCCGGAACGAGCTTAAATGCAAAATTTTCTGGGTGAATCCCCATCACCACCCTAAGGGAGTTAAATTGATTTTTTTCTACCTGCCCTATGAAATTTCCAGAATATACAAAATTAAATCCATATACATCCCCATAGGCTTGAGTTGTATTTTCTCCTACTAGCGCAATAAAAGGATGTTCTTGATGAGATGACTCTCCCCTTATTGAACTTACGCTTTGCTTTCCATATCCTATCTTTCGGTATTCGATATGGCGTTCTCGCGCCCAAGAACCATGAAGTACAAGCATTCTATAATTGTCATCATCCATATCTAAACACATACTCATAATCTTATCTAAGTAAATGGTGTCGTCCGATACATTCTTAATTCTTATACTTCTTGTAATCGCATCACTATTGTTGAATACACTATATGATAAAGTTCCCTCTATCCCAAGATTTGCATCTTCTACGTAAATTTCAAGGGTCATTGCATTCGCTTCATCAGAAAATGTTTCTGGCAATCCTTTTATTTTAGGTTTACCCTTTATAATCCGATAGGCTCGATACAACAGCTGAATTCCACTGGCTCCATTTTTATCCCTTATTTTAATTGAACTTTCTCTATAATCTCCTACATTATTCCCCGAAAACTCTGTTGGAAATGTATCGAGAAATGAACTTCTATCCCGTTCGTTTAATGATGGAACCAAAGGATTCTCATTAATTCGCATTAAATATGCTACATCCTCATTTGGTATTCTCGCCCCATAATAAGCATGTCCTATAAACCCTTCCTTATCCACTATACCTATCACATAACTGGTATTATCTGTATCTAACTTAAAACTGTTATTCTCCCTCAAATACGTAATATTCATAATATTATTCTCCATAAACTTTTTTAAGTTAACAATCAGCTAACTAATTTAATTATATTGACTAAAATTAATTAAGCATCTATTATTATTGCATTGAATATGTCTTTATTGCCAACAATAGTAATTTTTAATTATTTAATCTTGTAATAACCGTAAAGGGATTAAAAATGGATAATAAATTTACTGCTGAAGAAATTAATTTTTTTTATGAACATATAAAATTACTTAAGCCTGCCTTGGTAGGTGGCCATCTTCCCGCCTGTATACATTTGGAGAATTTTTTCAAAAATCCAAAAGAGCGATTAGATGATACGCTTCCATATATTTCATTTGGAGGCTCAATATATTATGACAGAACGGTAGAATATACTATCAATACTGGAGATTACTATATTTGTGCATATATTGCTTCCGGGAAACTTGAATTCGGAAACGATGTCCAATCCATTCAATGCTCTGATAAGAATGTTCTTATAGCGTATAAAAACAGCCGCTATACACTAAAAACGACCAGCAGAGAACTTACACTTTATCTATATTTCATTAAGGGTGCAGCTGTAGATAGCTACTGCAGAGAAATAATTAGTCAATCCGGTCATAAATACTTTTATAACACACGATTTGAGCTACATTCTTTCATTATCAACAACTTGGAAAAACTAAACTATTTTCTCAGGACAACCGAGAAAAGCAACCTATATATGGAATCGATTATGTTCCAATATGTTTTTGTGAGATTCCTTACCACTGGCAATACTAATGATCCTTTCACAAATAACATTCCTTTACATATTGCAACCCTTAAAAGAATTTTTGATACAAGATATTACGAGAGTCACACTTTAAATTCTCTCCAGGACGAGCTACAAATCAGTAAATACACCCTTTGTCGTGATTTCTCAACCTATTATGGTACTTCGCCATTAAAATATCTAAACAAAGTTCGAATAGATAAAGCAAAAGAATTACTTCTAGAAACTAATCAGACCATAGTATCTATAGGCAATGAAGTTGGCATCGAAAACACAACGCATTTTATAAATTTATTTAAACGCCAAACAGGCGATACTCCACTGAAATACCGCCAATCACATTTAGGCACCGGTTTAAATGGAAATATTTTATTTCCATCCACAGATAGTCTATAACATCAAAAAAGCTACAACCTGCAAATCGGTTGTAGCCTTTATTTTTATAATTTCTATCTGAACTAGCTTATATGACTTTTCAAAAATCATTCTCAACTTTGCTTACACTCTCTCTTACTATCAGCTTGCCCTCAACTATATTGATACCTTTCTTATAAGGAACACCCTCTAGTTTTTTGATAAGTATATCAAGGCAAACGCGGACCATTTCATCCATATCCACCTCGTATGTGGTAAGCTCTACATCACAAAGACCTGGAAACAAGAAATCGTCATATCCAACTACTGAAAAATCCTCCGGAACCTTATATCCTTCATTTTCAAGCCTCTTAATCAATGCACTTGCCGCTAAATCACAGTTGCATACAAAGGCTGTTGGCAGAATCTTAGGAAGGGTTATTTCCTCTGGCAAATACATACATCCACTTTCCTCGCTTCTATCGTCAACAATCCATTTAGTATCAGATTCTATACCATGTTCCATAAGAGATTTTGAATAACCTAAATATCTATCAGTAATAGAGCTAGTAGCCATAACATTTCCAAAAAATCCTATCTCCCTATGGCCCATTTCAAATAAATAATTGGTCAAATAATACGCACCATAAAAACTATCCGAAATTACTGAATCTACATTTAGTCTTGCGTCACTTGAATCCAAATGCACACAATTAGCCTGAGGAACACGCTTATTAATATTAAAAATGTATTCTTTAGAGAATTTCCCCATGATAATAAAACCATCCGCCTTATTCTCTTCAATTACCATAGGTATCTTACATTCTTTCTCAGCATCAAAGGTTACTACCTCCATCATTGATAAGCAACCCATCGACGCGGTACTAGCTGCAATTTTCTGGTAAAGTCTAAGATAGAAGGAATCGTATTTATCCAAA
>JAEEGH010000914.1_pt1 | contig 89956 bp, 74 predicted proteins | sample 9134181 | NCBI WGS metagenome assembly JAEEGH01 (sample SAMN16246544, study PRJNA631951) | gut metagenome | biome: gut microbiome; feature: rumen; material: DP-attached | host: Bos | place: Iran: Karaj | collected 2018-10 | reverse complement strand
AGAAAGATTATGCGAGCAAAGAAAGAATGGAGAAGTAGAAAAAGAATATCTTTGCATTACTTGCGCAGAACCAAAAGAAAAGAGTGCAACTTTAGTTAACTACTTAAAGAAAGATGAAAAGAACAATATTGTTAATATTGTACCTATGGCAACAGATGGTGCTAAGAAAGCTATTTTGCACTATGAAGTAAAGGAAGTAGTTTCTGGATATGCATTATGCAAAGTTATCTTAGGAACAGGAAGAAGCCATCAAATCAGAGTTCAAATGGCTAGAATTGGTTGTCCATTATATGGCGATCAAAAGTATGGCGGAAAGAAAGAAACATTCTCTCGTCCTTTAGCTTTATGGGCAGTTAGATTATCTTTCACTCATCCAGTAACAAAGGAAAGAAGATCATTCTTCGTATATCCACCAACAGAAGAAGCTCCATGGAAAGCATTTGAAGTATCTAGATTTTTATCTGTAGGAGTTATATCTACACCATATTCATTAGTAAAAGAACAACTTAAAGAAATTCAAGTAGACGAATAATTTAAAGGGCCAGAGAAATCTGGCTCTTATTTTTTAGTTTCATTTAATAAATAGGTTATAATATAAGAGTAGGTTATCTAGGGGGTAGATATGAACATCGGGCTAAAAAGAAGTACTCTAATTATTTTGTTTTTCATTGCTATTTTGTTAGTAGCAACATTTATTCCTTTAAATACTACATATGCAGACGTGATAATTCCATATTCACTTACGCATTATATTATTACTAACTTACCAGAGTCGCATTATGTATATCTATATTTAGGCGAAACAGAAGATCCTGGAAGTACAGGATATCTAGCGCCAAATATTCCAAGAGAAGAATATCAATACGGCCCAAGCTCTGAAAATTATGAGAGTCTTATTCTTGGACAAACTAATAGAAATAAAGCAATTGATAGATTGAATCAAGAAGATTTCGACTATTACTTTACAAAAAATAGAATTTTTGGAGGCGAAGAATTAACTACATCAATTGATTATTATTACAGAGGCCATAATTCTAGTAAGCATATATTTATTATTTATGATGCTGATAACGATATTTTATATCGCACAGATAAAGTTCAAAAACATGTGTACTTTGAGAGTCGAACAGCTTCATATCCTGACGATATAGTTAGTGTTAATTCAAATACTTATACAATTGTTACTGAACAAACTACGGTTCAAGAAAAAAGCCCACAGGACGAAGCAGCAGAAAGAATAGCAGCGGAAGAAGCTAAGCAAAAAGCTGAAGATCTAAAGCAAACTATTTTGATAATACTTATGTTTGTAGTAATTACCGTAGCAGTTGAATTGTCTATTGCATTCTGTTTTAAATTCACTAAAAAATCATATTTAATTATCGCTATTACTAATGTAATAACACAGATTATAGTAAATGTTGTAATGTGGTTATCTATGGAATATGGCGGCGAAACATGGGATAATTTAGATGGATTTTTAGTTGCTGAGGCCTTTGTACTAATCGCTGAACCACTTATCTATAGATTAACCTGCGAAAGAAAAAATGGAACAAAGAAACTAATTGTGTTATATGGTATTATTGCAAACATTGTAACAATAGGAATTGGGTTCTTAATATCATATATCATAACTTTATTGTAGGCGTATATGGAGAGAGTAAACAAATCTTTATCTTATATCTTGTTGTTCTTGCTTACAATTGTTCTAATTGTATGTGCCTTTCCAATTAATTCGGCACACGCTGATATGGGCCCAAAAGAAGCCTTTGATGTAGTTATAGATAATTTGCCTCAATCAGATTATGTTGTAACAATTATGACGAAAGATAAGAGGGGAGAGGCCGCTCCAAATATTTCTCATGTTTATGATTTTTTAAATAAAGAAGATAAAAAGAAAGTTAATAAATTAATCGATAGATTAAATCAAGAAAATATCGATGCATATTTTATTCTTGCAGATATTTTTGGCATAGTTCCGCAAATAGAAGATAATACAACAACAATTAGTTATACTTGGGATTATTATCCATCTTCAAAATTCTATATTGTAATTTATGATTTAAATAACGATATATTATATGTATCTAATTATATTCATAAAGTTGTATTTACATCAGCCTATAGGGCTTCATATGACGAAGATTTCACAGTCGAAAGAGAAGGATATGTGTCTTTTAAAACGCATGAAATGGTAGCATTGACAGCTCTAAGAGCGTTGAGAAATTCTAACTATGATGAAGAAACCGCAATTAAATTAAACATAGTATATAATGTGCTACTTCTTCTTGCTAGAATCGTAGCTACATTAGCAATAGAAATGCTTTTAGCATTATGTTTTAAATTCACAAAAGAATCTTATAAGATAATCGCGATAACTAATGTTATTACGCAATTGTTCTTAAATGTAGCAATATTGCTCGGGAATTTGTTTGGCGGAGTAATGTTCGGACCATTTTTATCACTAATTCTTGGCGAGTTTATAATATTTATTGTTGAGCCTATCGTATATAAGAAAAAGTGTATTAGACAAAATGGAACTAAAAAACTTATTGTATTTTATGCATTGCTTGCAAACTTCCTATCGCTTGCAGCAGGATTTGGAATATACATATTAAATATGATGGTATAGTAATTAGAAATCTTCTTCTGAAGACATATTTGAATTAGTCTTTTTAGATTGTCTTTTCTTAAATGGGTTATAAATCAATAAAACAACTAGTACACAAACAACACAAATAGAGAAGAAGAATATGTTTCTCTTTAATTTATTTTGTGCGACTTCAACATCTCTTGCATTTTGGTCATCTTTGGCTTTTGATGAATCTGGATGAATTGTAATGTTAGATGGATCAAAAGTTGAATCTAAAACATCATTTGCAAGAATATATCTAGTTCTAGTTATCTCTTCACCTTCAACATTTATAGTAAATGTTGCATAGAAATAATAAATATTGTCATGCTTTGCATAGCCAATAAACTTAATAGCGGTAATATCTGTTCTTGGAGAAGATGAAGCTGCATAATCCAAATCGTATAGTTGAAGTGCTTTATCAGGGGCAGCAATTGTCAAATTATAGTATGGTGAAATTTGGAATTCAGATTCGCTCTTATAATTTGTAGATTTAATAGCGGCTTCATCTAAATTAGATGAAACATATAAATTTGTTTGCCCGTTATATGAAATATTGTAATATCCATCAGATGTTCTATCTCCTTCAACTTTAAAGAAGTATGAATATGGAATAATTACGCTTTCTTTATAAACAGTATTTTCTAAAAGATATGTTTGAACGCCATTTTTGCTAACTACTTCCCAGTATGTATCTGATTTTAGGTTTGTGTACCAAGCAAAGCATACAGAAGTGTATGTTAATGATAGTGATAATATAAGAACTAACAATAATAAAACGGCGACTTTTTTCATAACAAAACTATTATACAATATGATAAAAAAAAATTAAAGATAATAATATGCGTGTATAATAATTATATGTGTGCACCTATAGCCTAATTGGATAGAGCACTCGCCTCCGGCGCGAGCGATTGTGGTTCAACTCCACATAGGTGCGCCATTTATATATAAATATAGAGATTTATGCCAAGAAATAGGCGATTTTAAACTTTTTTTTGTAAAGATGTATTAGATGTGTTAGAATTTCGTTGAGGGGCAAGATGGAAGAAGACAAGATTAATACTACTGAAAATACTCAAGAAAGCGTACAGGATACTACAGTAGATAACGTAGTAACATTTGATCCAACTATATTGTTAGGATCTAATAGTGATACGCTGTTGTTAAATGCTCCTATTGAAAAACTTAAACCAAAAGGGTACACGAAAAAAGAATTAAAACTTCTCCACAAAAAGAATTATTTTATGGACGGAAAGGACATTAAGTATAGCGGCCCTTTGTCTTATAGATATTTAAGAGCATTAGCTTGGCTATCTTTTGCTGTTACTCAAATCCTATTTTTACATAATCATATACCAGCTGCATACGAGAGTGTGTTTGCATCTAGTGTAGGTACATATTTTGTTGATTTGTTTGCAGATATGTCCATGCCATTATTCTTGGTAGCTTCATTTGCATTTATTATGCAAAATCGAAAGTCGTGCCACGCAATAACCATTACGTACTTTGTATATTATATAGGCATTGCTCTTGGAGAAATTTTTATTTTAAGAAGATATGTTTTATCTATCATAACAGAACTCGGGTTAGATCAAGATACTGTGTCTAAAATTTTAGGAGCTCTTTTGGGACAAAAAGTTCAGGTAAATATCTTTGCAGATTTGTTTATACTAACTGCATTCAACTTCTTCCTTAACGCAAAACCTAAAAAGTGGTTTGTTGGTAAGAAATTAATAATTCTAAGATTAATGAGCATTATTCCTCTAGCTTTCGCTGTATTTAGTTTTGTTGTTAGATTCAAAGTAGGAAAAGGAACAATATCACTTCCTATCGATGTATATGCTTTCTTAACAACAAAATCTCCTATGGTATATGGTATTTTTATTTTCTTATCGCTATGGACTAAAAGACGAGAGAGAATGTTTAAAAAGTTCGGTGGAACGGATGCGGAATACAATCAGTTCTTGCATACAAAAAAGAATTCCTGGGCATATTCTTTGGAAATCAGTAAGTTATTCTTCTGGTTCGCATTCTTAGATTTCCTTATGTATATATTTGGATTTGTACAAGGAGAACTTGTAGGCCTTGAAGATGCAGTTATTGAATCATACCTAGCTGCTGTTGGTATTGGTCAATGTATCGGTCTAGGATTTGCTATTCCATTTATCTTATTGTTCTCATACAACAAAATCCATAAAGATTCGACTTTGGATATCATTATCCCAGTTGTAGGTGTTGGCATGTTCGCGTTTGTATATATTGAAGGCTTGTATGAAGTTGCAAGTTCATATGCATCTACTATCGCAGCTGCATTTGCTTAACGCGCACAAATAGAGAAAATACTTGTATATTTTATTTTATATACAATTGTGTTATTATAAAAATGTTAGGGGGAGCCTAGCAAATAAAAAGAATTGGAGAAAATTATGAAGTTAATTATTAGAAACAAATGGATTACTCTTAGAGGATCTTCTTATGTAAGAGATGAATCAGACACTAAAGATGTAATGAAAGTAGAAGGCAGATTTTGGAGTATTACTAGTAAGAAGTATGTTGAAGACTTAGAAGGTAATGTCCATTATATGGTTAGAAGAAAATTCTGGCGTATTTTCTCTAGAAAAGCATTTATCTTCGACCCAGACAAGAACAAGATTTGTACAGTTAGAAGAAAAATATTCTCATTCCACGATAGATACTTTATCGAAGATTGTTCATTAGGTAACATGGAAATTATGGGTAACATTCTTGGTTTTGACTATACAATCACTTTAGATGGTGTACAAGTTGGACATATCACAAGAAAGATTTCGCTTAGAGACTCTTTCGTATTAGATTGCTCAGATCAAATGGAACCAGAATTTATGGTAGCTTTAGTTATCGCTATTGATAACATCACAGATAAGAGAAGAGCAGATAATGCCAACGGCTAATCACTGATGAATAACAACAATAGGCGCAGGTGACTGCGCCTATTTGTCTCTTTAGGTAAAATTTAATTAAGTCCTTTAGACTGATGACGAGGTGAGATATGAAACTTTTATTAGCAGAAGACGAAAAAGACTTATCAGATACAATAAAAAAAGTACTTGAAATGAACAAGTACGATGTTGATCAAGCTTTCGATGGACAAGAAGCATTAGATTTTACTGAGTATTCAGAATATGATGGAATCATATTAGATGTTATGATGCCAAAGCTAGATGGTTTTAGCGTAGTTAAAAAACTTCGTGAAAAAGGAAATAACACACCTGTTCTTATATTAACGGCAAAAGCAGAAATTGACGATAAAGTATTTGGCTTAGATGCTGGGGCTGATGATTATCTAACAAAACCATTTGTAATTAAAGAGCTTCTTGCAAGAGTTAGAGCTTTAACAAGAAGAAAAGCAGATATTGCAACAAATTATGTAATTGGCAATACTACTTTAAATCCAAATACATTCGAATTATCTAGTGCATCAGGAAGTGTACGTTTAACAGGTAAGGAATACAAATTGATGGAACATTTAATGAGAAATCAAGGTGTTGTATTATCTACAGAAAAGATTATGGAAAGTGTTTGGGAATTTGATACCGAAGCTGAGATTAATGTAGTTTGGGTATTCATATCTGCACTTAGAAAGAAATTAGAATCAATTGGCTCAAATTGTAACATCAAAGCCATGAGAGGAATAGGTTATAGATTGGAAGTTAAATAATGATTAACGCGTTAAGAAAAAAGTTTATATGGATGACAATGGTTTCAGTGTGTATTGTATTTACAATAATCATTGGAATTATTAACATAGTTAACTTTTCACGCGTTAGAACAGACACAGATAATGTCATAGATTATCTAGCTCAAAACAACGGTAATTTTGATGGCAACAAAAGAGGAGATATTCCACCACAACAAAAAGAAGAATTGCCAGACGATAGTTTAAGAGATGAATTCTTTAGAGCACTTGAAGAATTTAAATTAGGAAAAGAAACTCCATATTCAACAAGATATTTTACGGTTATTATAAATAATGATGAAGCGTATATTAGAGATTACAATGTTGCATCTGTTACAAAGGATGATGCGCTTGTTTGGGTTGAAACAGTTTTATCTTCTGGAAAGACAAGCGGATACTTTGGTGATTATAGATACAAGAAAGTTCAAACAGATGATGGATTAATGTTAATCTTTGTGGATGCATCATCTCAATTAAGTGGCGCAAGAAATATGCTATGGATAAGTCTTATAGTTGGTGTTTCTTCAATTATAGCTATTTTAATTTTGATATTGTGTATTTCTAAAAAGGTTGTAAAGCCAATTGCTGAAAGTTATGAAAAGCAAAAGCAATTCATTACCGATGCTTCTCACGAATTAAAAACTCCATTAACAATTATTTCTGCAAATAATGAAATATCTGAAATCGAGCATGGAGAGAGTGAATCAACAAAAGCTATCTCAAAGCAAGTAAATAGAATGGCAACAATGGTTAAGAATCTTACAGCGCTTGCAAGATTAGATGAGATGTCAGCGCTAGATAGTGCAGAATTGAATTTAACTTCAATTGTAGTAGATTCAGTTGAATTGTTTAGGCCAGCTTTAACTACAAACGATAGAACATTTGATATTGAAATAGAAAAAGATGTAAAGATTGATGGAGATGAAAAGCTAATTAAGCAATTATTAGCTATAGTCCTTGAGAATGCCTCAAAATACGCAAAAACACATACAAGCCTAAAGTTATTCACTCAAGGGCAAAAAGTGGTTATTTTAGCCCAAAATGACGCCGATGGTATAAAGGACGAAGAAATGAACCAATGCTTTGAAAGATTCTATCGTTCTTCTGAATCGAGAGCAAGCGGTGTTGAGGGTAGTGGTATAGGATTATCTATAGCTAAAGAAATAGTATTGAAGCATAAAGGTAGCATTTCTGCTTATGGCGATGCGCAAGGTTGGTTCAATTTAAAGATTGTTTTCTAGTTGCATATTGCAACCCATTCAAAAATAATATAAGATATTATCAATTATGAGAAAGACATACATAACTAAGATGCCAGACAAAGCTGGCGCATTCTTATTAGCTAGTGACATTATTTCTAGCTGTGGTGGAAACATTGTTCGTGTCAACTACAACAAGGCAGTTGATACTCATACTTTGTTTATCGAGGTTGTGGCCGAGGAAGATCAACATAAAATAATCGAAACAAAATTAAAAGACTGCGGTTATTTAAGTGCTAAAAAAAGTGAAGCTCAAATTATTATGATAGTCTTAACTCTAAAAGATGAGCCAGGAGCAGTAAAACCTGTGCTTGAGATTATCAATAGATTTAATGTTAATATCTCATATATTTCATCTCAAGAAAATGGTACAGGAATCCAACACTTCAAGATGGGATTGCTTGTTGAAGATACAAGCGAAATTAAGCAAATGATTGATGCCATATCTATGATATGCGAAATTAATATTATAGATTATGAAGTAACAGATAGATTGCTTGATGGAACAGTATTTTATGTCACTTTTGCAAACGAAATGAGAAAGATATTGAATCTTACTCAAGAAGAAACAAACGAATTATTAATTTGCTCAAATAGATTAATGCAATTGCTTGATGAACAAAATAAACCAGTTCTACAAACTTTTGATTACATAAGAAAGTTCGCTAACTTTGTTATGTTATATAAGATGCAAAACTTTCATCCAAAGGTTACAAAAAAACAAATATCAGATAGATTATCTTTATGTTTAATTGAACCACCATGCGGAAGTAACATTTGTGTGCTTGAAGCTGATGGTAAATATTTGGTTGTTGATGGAGGCTTTACAATCTATAAAGAAGAGATGAAAATTTTGCTTTCTGAATTATTCCCAAGATTCTTTGAATCTAAACCTATATCATATATAACTCATGCAGATCCAGACCACATTGGTTTATTGACGCTAATGGATAAGGTATATATGAGTAAGAACTGCTATGATAATTTCGTACTAGATTCAAAAGGCAAGAAAGACTTTAGAGCGCAAAATCCATTGCATGAACCATACTGTGCAATAAGCAAGATGATTTCAAAAATTGACCCACCACAACTATCTAAGTATGTAATCATTGGAAATAAAACTGATGATGAGTTGCTATCTAAGATAGGAGATATTAATTTTAGCGGATATACATTTGATGTATTTGAGGGAAGAGGCGGTCATATTAAGGGTGAATGCGTGATGGTTTGTGATGAATTGAAATTAGTATTCACAGGCGATATCTATGTCAATGTTAAAGGCTTTACTAAAGAGCAAAAAGAATTTAATATATTAGCGCCATTTTTAATGACTGGCGTTGATTCTGATCCAAAAGAATGCAAGGCGTGCAGAGAGTATGTATTGGAAAAATACAAAGGATATCTAATTGTGCCTGGGCATGGAGCTTTAGTTCAAAATTAATTATTCAACGTGTAATACAAAGAATTTTAAATATTGAGTTTCGTCGGCACATAGAAGAGATGGATGATCTGGTGCTTGAGATTTTATCTCAACGCATCTAACTCTACGCTTAGATTCTCTTGCTGCTTCAATTAACATCTTTTCAAATAGTGGGAATGTCATATGGTGTGAACAAGAAGAAGTAACTAAATATCCACCTTCTTTAACAATCTTAAGGCCAATGATATTGATATCTTTATATCCTCTATATGCATCTTTAACTTCGTTAGCAGATTTACAGAATGCAGGAGGGTCTAGAACTACAACATCAAATTTTTCGTTGTTCTTTTTATATTCACGTAAGATTTCAAAAACATCACCACATTTCGTGTGAACATTTTTAAAGTTATTTAATTCAGCGTTTCTTTGGACATTCTTTAGAGCAAGTTCAGATATATCTACGCTTGTTACATCTTTAGCGTTAAGCGCTGCATTCATTGAAAAACCACCGCTGTTGCAAAAGCAATCTAAAACGCGAGCATCTTTTGTATATCTTCTTAAAGCAAATCTATTTTCTTTTTGGTCTAAGAAATATCCAGTTTTTTGACCATTTTTAACATCAACGCTCATTTTAATTCCATTTTCATCGATGATAATTTCATCAGGAACTTCGCCATATAAAACACCAGTAGAATCGCTTAATCCTTCCTTTTGTCTTACAGCTACATCTGAACGTTCATAAATACCTTTTGGATTGAATAATTCAACTAATGAATCAATAATTAATTGCTTTCTTTGATCAATACCTAAAGATAGCAATTGGACTACTAAATAATCAGCATACTTATCTATGATAAGAGCAGGTAAGTTATCTGCTTCGGCAAACACCATTCTGTAGCAATTTGAATAGCCTAAATTTAATCTATAATCATTAGCTGATTTGATTCTTTGTTTATACAATTCTTTTGTGTCTTCATCGTTATTTCTAATGAATACACGAACTAAGATTTTGGATAGGTGGTTAATATAACCTTTGCCGATATATTTGCCATCGTGTGATAAAACAGTAGCTAGAGAACCATTCTTATCTTTTCCTTCAATTCTTGCTACTTCGTTTGCATAGACCCAGCTGTGTCCATTAACTATTCTTGCTTCTTCGCCTTTCTTTAAATAAATATTGTATGCCATGTTTACCTCATAAGAATTATATGCTAAAGAATTGAAAATTCAAAACAAATATACATAAATACATATGCACGCAATAATTAGCAAAAGATGTTAAGTTGTACAGTTAGTCCTAATTTCGGGACATCTAAAACGCTATTTTTCGTTTTCGCTTTGTAATGTGACAAAAATGGTGTATAACGAAAGTGCAATGGGAGGCAAGGTATGAAAGAAGATAAAAAAGTCACTATACTTGCGGTATTAGAAATCTTAAAAAAATATACAGACGAAGATCATCCTATGGTTTATGACAAAATCATTTACCATCTAGATAAGGATTACAATTTATCTTTAGAGAGAAAAGCTCTAGGTAGAACAATCCAATCTTTAGAAGATTTTGGCTATGATATCGTAACAGGAAAATCTGGTACATATATTGCATCAAGAGAGTTCGATGATTCAGAGCTAAAATTATTAATTGATGATGTGCTTTCTAATAGATATATTCCATCTTCAAATTCAAAACAATTAATTGAAAAATTAATGGGCTTATCTAATGAAAAATTAAAAAGACATACAAAGTATGTATATTCACTAAAGGATTGGGCAAAATCTCCTAATAAGGAATTCTTCTACAACATCGAAATAATAGATGAAGCCATTGCAAATGATAAGCAAATCACTTTCGATTACAATAACTATAATGAGTTTGGAGAATTAGTTCCAAGACATTTAGATAGAAAGTCAATTGTATCTCCATATCGTATGGTAGTTAAGAACCAAAGATATTATCTAATGTGCAAGGATATGAGAAAGAATGATTTGGCTTACTATAAAATCGACAAGATAACAAATATCAAACTTTTAGATATTGCAGCTGAAGATATAAACACAATTGAGTCTTTTAACAATGGTATTAATAATTCTGTTTTATCTAATGCGCTTCCTTACATGTTTTCAGATAGACCTAAAAATGTTGATTTAATTGTTAACGATGAAGCAGGGGTAGATTGCGTTGTAGATTGGTTTGGCAAAAATGCTAAATTCTTAAAGCTTCCAGATGGCAAATATAGGGTAACAGTTAAGGTATCACTACTTGCTATGAGATACTGGGCACTTCAATATGTTGATGTTGTTAAAGTAATCGCGCCAAAAGAATTAAAAATGGATATCAAAAACGAACTAGAAAAAGGGCTTAAAAACTATCAATAATCTAATCATATTTAAATCCTTTCGATGGAATATGGGCCATAAAAGTGGCTCATATTTCTCAAAAAGCTCTTGTGTTTTAGAAAAAACGAAAACCACAACATCTTGTGTTTAATCTTGTCAAAACCTTAAATATATAGTAATATATATAGTGCTGGAGGGTGAATTATGGAAATGAAATTTAAAGCTTACAAAGATTATGAATTAAATGTTTACGTTTGGGACGAAGTTAAAAGTCCAAAAGCAGTTGTACAAATCGCACACGGAATGGCAGAAGACGCAGCAAGATATGAAGACTTTGCTAAGTTTTTAAACAGTAATGGCTATATCGTTTTAGCAGACGATCATAGAGCTCATGGTAAGACCGCCAACGGCGAATTAGGTATCGTACCAGAAGGCGGCGATTGCTACTTCGATACAATTGAAGATATGGCTCTTTTGACAGATTATGCAAAAGAAAAATATAAACTACCAGTGATTTTGTTTGGTCACTCATATGGATCATTCTTATCACAAGGCTATATAGAAAAGTATTCAGATAAAATCGCATCAGTTGTTCTTTGCGGTTCAGCAAAGATGGATACATCAGATGCTAAGTTAGGTGGAATGGTAGCTAACCTACAAAACTCATTATTTGGACCAAATAAGCCAGCTAAATTTATTGCTAATCTTTCATTTGGTAATTATGAAAAACCATTTAAAGAAGAGCATAGAAAATTTGCTTGGGGTTCAAGAAATGTTGAATCATGTGAAAAATATAATGCTAATCCAATGTGTGGTTTCATACTATCAATCGGATTCTATAAATCTTTCTTCAATGGCTTAAAGCAAATCTACGGAGATGCACCAAAGTCAATTAGAGCAGATTTGCCAATCTACATTATCTCTGGAGATAAAGATCCAGTAGGCGGAATGGGAGTATTGGTAAAGAATCTATTCGAGATGTATAAATCATTGGGCTTTAATGTTGAGATGAAGTTATACGAAGGTGCTCGTCATGAAATTCTTAACGAGTTAAATAACCAAGAAGTTTATCAAGACGTATTAAAGTTTTTTGAAGCAAATAACAAATAAAGGATAGATAAATGGCAGAGAGTTATGGAGCTAAAGACCTTGAGGTTTTAGAAGGTCTTGAACCGGTTCGAGAAAGACCGGGTATGTATATCGGAACGACAGGTTCCAAAGGTATGCATCATATTCTATGGGAAATTGTTGACAACAGTATCGATGAAATATCAAATGGATATGGCGATACGATTGACATAGAAATTTTTGAAGATAATTCAATTTCAGTTCAAGATAATGGTAGAGGTATACCAGTAGATATTCACCCTAAACATAAAGTTCCGGGTGTTTATCTTGTATTCACAAAATTACACGCTGGCGGTAAGTTCAATAATAAGAACTATAGTTTCTCAGGTGGTCTACATGGTGTAGGTGCATCTGTTACAAACGCTTTATCTGCTTGGACTAAAGTTCAAATCTGGAGAGATGGACAAGAATATCAAGTTGAATTCTATTCACCAGAAGTTAACGGAAAAGTAAAGAGCGGTATCATCAAAAAAGAATTAACATCAAAGCCATGCCTAGATAAGAAGAAGAGAGGAACAAGAGTTACTTTCTTACCAGATGAAAGAATCTTCAAAAATGAAAAATTTGATTTTGAAGTAATTAGAAAGAGAATTAAAGACTTAGCATTCTTAAATGCTGGATTAAAAATTTCTGTTACAGATTATAGACAATTATCTGAAAACGGAAAGCCAAAATCTAAGTCTTACTGCTACAAGGGTGGTCTTACAGATTTCGTTCAATATCTAAATGAAGGTAAGACAGTTTTATATCAAACACCAATCACAATTGAGAAAAAGCAAGATAACTTCTATGTGTCACTTTCAATGCAATTAACCGATACATATAGCGAAAATATTTACAGTTATGTAAATAATATCCCTACAACAGAAGGCGGTACACACGAGGTTGGATTTAAGTCAGCTTTAACAAAAGCTCTTAATGAATTTGGTAGACAAAAGAACTTAATTAAAGACAAACAAGATAACTACATCGGTGAAGATTTTAGAGAAGGATTGACAGCTGTTTTATCTATCAAGATGCAAAATGTTCAATTCGAAGGACAAACAAAAACAAAGCTTGGTAACCCTGAAGCAAGAACACTTGTTGAAAATCTTTTAACTGATGCTATTAAAGACTATCTAAACAATAAAGCAAAGAAAGATGTTATTGATGCTATCTTTGCAAAAGCAGCCTTAGCTTTAAAGGCTAGAACAAAATCTGCAGAAGCAAAAAACATCGCAAGAGCAATTAAATCTAACACATCATCACTTGTTGGTAAGCTTGCTGGATGTTCAGGTAAGAAACCAGAATTAAATGAATTATTCATCGTAGAAGGTGACTCAGCCGGTGGTTCAGCAAAGATGGGTAGAGATCCAAAGACTCAAGCTATCTTACCACTAAAGGGTAAACCACTTAACGTTGAAAAATGTAGAGTTGCTGATATCGTTAAAAACGATGAGCTTATATCTTTAATCAACGCTCTTGGTGCTGGTTTTGATAAAGACTTCAATATTAAGAATTTGAAGTTCCATAAGATTATTATCTTAGCCGATGCCGATGAAGATGGTGGCCACATTAGATCAATTCTTTTAACATTCTTCTTTAGATACATGAAAGAATTAATTACAAATGGATGTCTATATGTTGGTATGCCACCACTATATAGAATTACAGATAAAAATGGCGTTAGATATGCATATGATAACATTGAATTACAAAAGCTTTTAGAAACTGCATCTAGAGGCTATACACTAAACAGATATAAAGGTCTTGGTGAAATGAACCCATCTCAACTTTGGGAGACAACAATGGATCCAAAGAGAAGAGCTCTAATGAGAGTAACAATTGAAGATGCTGCTGAAGCAGATCACTTAATTACAACTCTAATGGGTGAAGAAGTTGGCCCAAGAAAAGAATATATCTATGAATATGCTAACTTTAACAAACAAGACGAATTTAAAGACATTATAAAGAAGGGATAGAATATGCCAAGAAAGAAGAACGAGGAACAGATAGAAGATACATCAAAGATGCTTGAATGTACTGTTGAAGAAGTACTTCATAATTCTATGATTCCATTTTCTGAACACGTAATTATGGACAGAGCTATCCCAAGAATTGAGGATGGCTTAAAGCCAGTTCAAAGAAGAATCCTATATACAATGAGCCAACTTGGAATTACTCCAGATAAGCCTTTTGTTAAGAGTGCGAGAGTAGTTGGTGATTGTTTAGGTAAATACCACCCACACGGAGATAGTTCAGTTTACGACGCAATGGTTAGACTTGCTCAATCATTTAACGTTCGTATGCCACTTGTTTCTGGACAAGGTAACTATGGTTCTGTCGATGGTGATGGTGCAGCTGCTATGCGTTATACAGAAGCAAAGCTTGCGCCACTTGCAATGGAACTTTTAAGAGATTTAGACAAAAACACTGTAAAGATGGTTCTAAACTTCGATGATACTCTAGAAGAGCCAGATTTATTACCAGGAAGATTCCCAAACCTACTTGTTAATGGTTCATCAGGTATTGCCGTTGGTATGTCTACAAATATTCCAACACATAACTTAGGAGAAGTTATAGATGGTGTTGTAGCATATATAGATAACAGCAAAATTACTTTAGATGAAATGATGCAATATATTCCAGCACCAGATTTCCCAACTGGAGCCCTAATCATTAAGAGCGAAGGCATTCGTGATGCATATGAAACAGGTAAGGGAAAAGTTATTATGCGTGCTAAAGCTACTATCGAAAAAGATGGAGATAAAGATTGCATCGTAATTACAGAAATTCCATTCCAAGTAAATAAAGCAGAATTATTAAAGAGAATAAATTCTCTAAGAGAAACAAAGAAAGATTTGTACGGTGGTATCCAAGATATCAACGATGAATCAAATAGAGATGGTATTAGATGTGTTATCAAGATTAGAAAGGAAGCTAATGCAAAACGTATCTTAGCTGGTTTATTCAAATCAACACAATTAGAAAGTGCATTCAATGTAAACATGATGGCTATTGCCGATGGTAAGCCAGAACAATTATCTTTACTTGGATACATATCAAGATATGTAGAATTCCAAAGAGAAGTAATCTTTAAGCGTAGTGAATACGACTTAACAGCTGCTTCAAATAGAGCTCATATTTTGGAAGGTTTATTAATTGCCGTAAACAACATTAGACGTGTTGTAGATATAGTTTTATCTTCTCCAACGTATGAAGAATCTAAAGAAACTCTAAGAAAGGAATTCAATCTAACAGATAAGCAAGCAACAGCTGTATTAGATATCCCTCTAAAGAGATTGAATAGATTAGATGTTCATAAGATGGAAGAAGAACTTGCTGAATTAAAGAAGAAGATTGCTGAATTACAATCAATTCTTGAATCTAAAAAGAAGCAATTAAATATCGTTAAGAAAGAACTTCTTGAAATCAAGGCTAAATATGCAAATCCAAGATTAACTCAAATCGTAGATGAATCAGAACATCCACAAATGATTAAAGCCGAAGAAATCATTGAAGCTCACCTAGTTTCTGGATATGTTCTTCTAAACTATCAAGGAACTTTAAGATTCTTAACAGATAAGTCTTATAAGATGGCTACAAAGAATATCGTTAACTGTTCAGTTAATGAATTAGTAAAAACTGCCATCAAGGTTAATGGAGACGAAAAGCTTATCGCCTTCACAAAGAATGGCCAAGCATGTGTATTTAGCGTAGATATGCTAACAGAAGATAAGTGGAAGTCAAAGGGCACAATGATTAACAAGCTTGGCAAACTTGATTCAGATGATGCTATTGTTGCTTTATTTAGCGAAGCTCAATTAAAGGGCAAGTCTCTATACTTTGCAACAAAAAATGGTATGATCAAGAAGACTCAAGCTGAAGAATATCCTATGGATAAGAAGAACACAGCTCCAGCTATCATCCTAAAAGATGACGAAGTAATCTCTGTTGAAATAGTTGATGATAAGGCTGAATATATCTTATTTGTAACAGAACTTGGTAATGTTCTAAATGCTTATGCTGATGTTCCAGAACAAGGTAGAAGATCTGCAGGTGTTAAGGGCATTAAGTTAAACGAAAAGGATAAGGTAAAGTATGTAGCTCAAAACTACAATGAAGGCGAAATTGTTGTAATCTTAGCATCAGGTATTGCAAAGCGTGTTATCTTGCCAACAATTGAACCAAAGAATAGATATGGAAAGGGCGTAACACTTTGCGATGTTAACAAGCCAAAAGAATTAGCATTCGTATCTTTAGTTACAAATCCATATGACTTTGCTATATTCTTCGTAGATGGCGATATAGTAGCAGTAAATACAGATGATGTAGATATTGAAGCAAGAACATCAAAGGGTAAGAACCTTCTAAAGAAAGTCGCGAAGAAGAAATACGAGTCCGTGATTTATGCGGTATACGCACATAATTTAATATAGAATATATTAAGCGTGGTAATGAATAGTTATCGCGCTTAATTTTTTTTGACTTTTAAAACATTTCCTTTATTATTAATATATATAATAATTATGAGTAAAAGCTTTTAAGTGCTATAATATTAGAGCGTATGATAAAAAGAATCTTTGTAGAGAAGAAGTCTGAATATTCTGATGTTTATAAAAGAGTAAAACACATCTTTGAACATCTTAGTATCAAATTTGAAGATTTTAGACAATTTGTTAGATATGATATTGATAACATGTCTGACTATATTTTTGATATTGCAAAGACAACAATTTTCTCTGATCCATCAACTGAAATCGTATATGATAAATTCCCAGTAGGCAAGAACTACCAAACTATCGTAGTTGAATCAGTAGATAGTGCATACAATAATAAACTTGCAGATATTTATTCAAATCTTATTTTCTTATCTGATGATAGACCAATTGTTAAAGCAGCAACTATCTATGCTATAAGCGGTATTAGCGATGAACAAATAGCAATTCTAAAAGATTATCTAATTAATAAGCGTTTCACAAAAGAAGGTTCTATGCTTATGCCTACAACTCTTGAAGAGGAAGAAGAGCAAGTAGATGAACAATATAACGTTGAAGGCTTCATTACTTATGATTCAAATGCGCTAAAGCAATTTATTGTAGATAACAATCTTCAAATGGATTATGAAGATTTGGTAGATATTCAAGATTATTTCAAAGAAGAAAAGAGAGATCCATCCAACCTTGAAATAAAAGTATTAGATACTTATCTATCTGGAAGAGTTAGACATACTACTTTCAATACAAAACTTACAAAGATAGACATTAAATCAGAAAATCAACATATCGAAAAGGCATATTCTTTATATAAAAAGTTAAAAGAGAAAGAAGAATCAAAGACAATGTCTTTAATGGATATTGCTACAATCTCTAAAAGAATTCAATTTGCAAAAGGCAAATTAAAGGAAGTTGAACAAAGCGAAGAAGATCACTGCGCAACTATTGGCGTTAATGTAGATGTTAATGGTAAGAACGAAAAGTGGTGGGTTTCATTTAAGAACGAAACAGATAATACTCAAACAGAACAAGAACCATTCTCAGGCGCTTCAACATGTATTGAAGGCGTTTTAAAAGATTTAATCGCAGAAAGAGCTTATGCTTATCAAGGCATTAGAATTTCAGGAAACTCTGATCCAAGAATTAAGGATAGTGAAATAAAGACAAAGCATTCACCATACAATATTTCTAGATTATCTTCAAAGGGTGCAGCCGCTGCTGCTAACCACTTTGGATTACCAATTAGTATGGTTAAGGAATTATATCACAAAGGATATAGAGCAAAGCATTTAGAGTGTGCTTTTGTTGTTGGCGCTGCAAAACAAGATAACGTTATTAGAGCAAAAGAAGCAAAAGATGATGTTATTGTAATTGTTGGGGCAAGAACAAATAATGAAATTAAAATTAGAAAGGGCGATCCTTTAACTCTAAAGAAAATCCAAAGATTATGTACAAATGAAGATGCAACAAAGCTAATCAAGAAAGCATACGATATTGGCGTTGGTGGTATTGCTTGTGCATTAACTGAAATGATTGATTTAGGGGTTGATTTAAATCTTGAATATGTTCCAACTACAACAGATAATATAACAGGGGAAGAGATTGCAGTATCAGAAACTCAAAATAGAGTTTTAGTTCTTCTAGCAAAAGATGATGTAGCTAAATTTATCGCGCTTGCAAATGATGAAAACTTAGAAGCAGTTGCTATTGCTACAATTACAACAACAAGAAGAATTAGAATGTATTACGATAACAAGTGCTTACTTGATATTAAGAAGAGTTTCTTTAAAGAAAATACAAAGATTAATGCAAAGGCAGCTGCAGAGATTTGCGATCCAAATGCAAATGATTTTATAGATAAGCCAAATATTACCACTATGAATCTATTTGAAGATGGTAAGTTCAAGTCAGCGCTTTTGAATGAACTAAAGAGATTAGAAGTTTGCTCTCAAAAGGGATTAAACGAATTGTATGATTTCTCAATTGGTTCTTGTGCTGTGCTTGCTCAACATGGTGGTAGATACCAATTAACACCAACTATTGCATCTGTACAAAAGCTTCCAGTATTTGGTAATTCAGATACAGCGACAGCAGTAACTTATGGATGCATTCCAAATCTATTAGAAAAATCACCATTCTTAGGTGCTATATATTCAATCGTCTTATCTTTATCAAAGCAAGTTGCTTGTGGTGTAGATATAGACAATGTTTATTTATCTTTACAAGAATACTTTAAGAAATTAAAAGATGAACCAAAGCGTTGGGGCGAAGCTGTAAGCGCTATGCTTGGTGCTTTATATGCACAAGAATCACTTGGTGTATATGCCATTGGCGGCAAGGATTCAATGAGCGGAACATTTGAAGATATTGATGTTCCTCCAACACTTATTTCATTTGCCCTTGGTGTAACAAAAGCATCAAAGACAATATCAAATGTGTTTGAAGATAGAAAGGAAGAAGCATTAAATAGTATTTATCAAGTTCCTCTAAAGAGAGATGAATTTGGAGTTCCAGATTTCAAGTATTTAAAGAATCTATACAAGGCTATGAATAGAGCTATAATCACTGGCGGTATTAAAGCATGTAATGTTGTAGAAGAAGGCGGTGTAGTATCAGCTGTATTTACATCTTGTATGGGTAACAAATTAGGCACTACTTGGGAAGAGATTTTTGAAGATTCATATTCACCTCAATTAGGCGACTTTATTATCCAAGGTGAAGATCTATCTGAGCTTGATGGATTTAAGGTAATTCACATTGCAAATATTAATGGAACTCATACGTCAGAATTGTGTGGAACAGAGTTCAAAATGAGTGAGGCTGTAGATGCTTATATAGACACTATTGAAGGCATCTATTCTACTAAGTCAAAAGACTTTGGAAATGCAGGTAATTTAATATGCTGTGCAAAGCAAAATTTTGAAGTAACAAAAGTAGAAAAACCAACAGTTGTAATTCCAATTTTAGATGGTACTTTATCTGATAAAGATTTAGTAAGAGCATTCTCTCAAGCTGGTGCTAATGTCGAAGTATTTAGAATTAAGAATTTAACTCATGATGATGTACTTGAATCAATACATGAATTATCTAAGTTAATCATAGATAAAGCTCAAATGTTAGCTATTCCAGATGGCGTTAGAAATCAATCTAAACAATTATCAATGTTGTTCAAAGATGATGAACTAAAGGATGCTGTTTTAGATTTAGTGTATAAGAGAAATGGATTAGTACTTGGTATCGGTAGTGGCTTTAAAGCATTGCTTGATGTAGGTCTTTTGCCATACGGAAAGATAGTAGCAGAAAAGGATAGTAAGAATCCAACTCTAGCTACAAACCTAATCCCAAAGCACATCTCATCTGTAGTTAGAGTTAGAGTCGCTACAAATAAGACTCCATGGTTGATGGCAAATAAGCTTAGTGAGCAATTTTTGGTACCTGTATCGCATAAAGAGGGCAGATTCGTTGCTCCAGAAATGGGAATCGAAGCCTTAATTAAAGATGGATTAGTTGCTACGCAATACGTAGATAGTTTAGGAAATGCAACTATGACAGCTCCATTTAATCCTAATGGAAGTATGTATGGTATTGAAGGAATTATATCTCCAGACGGAAAGATTTTTGGTAAGACTGGTAATGCAGAAAGAATTGGCGAAAATCTTTATAAAAACGTTGAAGGCAATTTGGATATGAAGATATTTGAAAGCGGAGTTGAGTATTTTAAATAATGGCTAAGATTACTAAAGTAGAACCACAAAAACACAATCCAGAAAGATGCAATCTATATTTAGATGGCGAATATGTTTGTGGCATGTCAATGCTTGTTGTTGTTCAAAATCAATTACTTCCTGGTAAAGAAATCACTCAAGAAAAATTGTTAGATATGGTGTTTGAATCTGAAAAAGAAAACGCCTTCAATTATGCTGTAGATTATATCTGTAAATATGTCCCATCTCAAAAACAAATGACACATAAATTGTATGAAAAAGATTACTCAAAAAGAGTAGTTGATTATGTCATTGAAAAATGCAAATCTTATGGCTATATCGATGATGAAAAATACGCTCAAAGTTATGTGTTCCAAAATAGAAAATTAAAGGGCAAATTAAAGTTAAAACAAGAACTAATGTTAAAGGGTATTGATAAGCAAATTATTGATTCAGTTTTAGCAGATTATGATGAAGAAGATGGATGCTTGATTTTAGCTAGAAAGAAGGCTTTAAATAAGGACTTAGATGACCCAAAAGTATATGCTCAATTGGTGAGGTTTTTACAATATCGCGGGTATGATTGGGAACAGATTAAAAAGTCTATCGATAAGGTTAGAGAAAAAGAGGACGAATAATGTATAGATGCGTTAGTATTGATCAAATGAAATTATTCGACCAAAAGACCATTGAGAAAGTTGGTTCAACTAACCTTATGGCAAAAGCAGCACAAGCTGTATATGACGAAATTAAAGATAAATCTAAAAAGATATACATTATCTCTGGTGGCGGTAATAATGGTGGCGATGGAATAGCGCTTTTAGGGTTATTCTTAAAAGATGGTTATGAGCCACATCTATATTTAACATCTAAAAAACTATCTCAAGATTCTCAATTCTTCTTTGATAAAGTATCTTCATATAAAAACATCTTTGATATATCTCAATGCGATTATGATGCAGATATCATTATCGATTGTATCTTAGGTACAGGCTTTGTTGGAGATGTTAAAGACAACATCAAAGAAGTTATAAATAAAATCAATAATTCAAGAGCATATGTCTTATCTGTAGATATTCCAAGTGGACTTAATGGCCAAAGCGGAAAAGCAATAACAGCTATTAAGGCTAATAAAACGATTGCTATTCAATTTGCAAAATATGGCCACTTCTTAGTTGATGGTAAAGACTATACAGGAGAAGTCGTTATAAAAGATATTGGGATTGAAGCGATTGAAGATACGGCTTTAATCGTTGAAGATAAAGATATTGAATTTAAATGTCGTTTGAATAATTCAAACAAGGGAACATATGGTAAATCTACAATAATTGGTGGATGTCAAAACTATGTTGGCGCAATAAAGATTGCAAACATGGGATTAAGTGCTCTACGCGTTGGTAGCGGTTTAAATGTACTTGCTATCCCTCACTCTTTAAAAGATGCTATATCTCCATCTGTTATGGAAAGCACTATGATGTTTTTAGATGAGGAAAATGGTTATCTAAAATTTGATAAAGAAAAGTTGGATAACATTATAAAGACATCTACATCTATCGCTGTAGGTATGGGTATGGGCTCAAATAAGGCTGAGAATAAGAAAATTATCAAATATTTAATCGAGAATACAACATCTCCTATTTTAATAGACGCCGACGGCTTAAATGCGTTTGAAGGGGAAATTGATTACTTATTATCTTTTGAGAATGTAATAATTACACCTCATCCAAAAGAATTATCTAGATTAACAGGTTCTGACATAAGTGAGATTCTAAATGATTCAATGAGCTTTGTAGATAATTTGATGAAAGATAAGAAGGGAACTCTTCTTCTAAAGGGAACATCTACAATTATTGCAAACAAAAAAGAAAAATATCTTGTTGTAAATGGAACACCTGCATTAGCAAAGGGCGGTTCTGGAGATACTTTATCTGGGGTTATCCTTGGTTTATTAGCCCAAGGTTATGAAAATATAAAATCAGCATATTATGGCGCGTATCTTTGTGCTAAAGCTGCAAGCATTTTAGAGAAAGATTATTCTCAATTAGGAGTACTTGCATCTGATGTAGCAAAAGAAATCGCAAAATTAGCAAAAGTTTAATAATTCTTATGTTGAACGGCTGATGTAACTATGTTATTATATTATATATAAAATTATAAAATAAAAGGAAGAGGGCGAATTATGGCTGACACTACAAAGAAAGTTGGGTTCTTTGACAAAGTCCTAGGAGTAGATCCTAACGATAAAGACTCAATGCAATCTAAAGAAGTTGTATCATATTCTATTGCAGGTCTTGGACAAAACATTATCTGTCAATTAGTAACAACATTCTTTATGTACTTTTTAACTACTGCTTGTGGTATTGACGACAGCGGTATTATGTATTTAGCATATATGTTCTTGTTCGCAAGACTATTTGATGCTTTTAACGATCCAATCATGGGATCAATCGTAGATAAAACAAGATCTAGATGGGGTAAGATGAGACCTTATTTATTGTTCTCACCAATTCCTATTGCAATTTTCACAGTATTATTATTTACAACTCTACCTAGTGATGTATCTCAATCTGCTAAATTAGCTTATTCAACAGTTATTTACTTATTATGGGGTATTGCTTATACATCTGTAGACGTTCCATACTGGGGACTTGCTTCATCTATGACATCTGATACAAATAAGCGTAACACAATGCTTACTGTAGCTCGTTTATTCTGTACTGTAGGTTCTGGACTTGTTTCAGTAGTTATTCCTATCATTACAGGTAACCTTGACCCAGATCCAAGCGTTTTAAGAACAGCTTATTTAATTATTGCTATTATTTCAGTTGCTATTGCTGTTCCTCCATTCTTTATTGGATTCAAGAATACAAAGGAAAGATTCTTCGAAGCAGGAAAGGAAACAATTTCTCTAAAGGAAAATCTAAAGTTATTATTCAAGAACAAGCCAATTCTATTAATGATTGCTATTGGTGTAGTTGGTTCTCTAAGAACAATCTATATGACAACAGCTTTATACTATGCATCAGTTAACTTGAATAACCAATCACTTGCTGCTGCTATGTTCATGTTAGTTGTTCCAGGTGGTTTACTTGCAACATTAATGACACCATATCTATCTAAGAAGTTTGGTAAGAGAAATGTATTCTTATGGTCTCACGTTATTGGTGGTTTATTATTAGTAGGTCTATACTTTATGGGTTACAATGCTGAAAAGGGTATTTTTGATGGCACAACAGCATTCGCTCAAATCATGTTCTATATCATTATCATCATCGCTGGTATCCCATCAGGTTTCAGTAACATTCTTACATACTCAATGATCGGTGATAGTATTGACTACCTAGAAGATAAGACAGGTAAGAGAGCAGAAGGTATTTGCTACGCTATGCAAACACTTATCTCTAAGATTGGTATGGCTCTAACAGCTTTCGTAACATTACTAGTTTTAGGAAAAGCTGGTTATGCTACAGTTACAGCTGGTGGACAATTAGTTCCAGATTCTCCAGAAGTTGCTGCAACAATCAACACAGTTATGTCTAACATTTGGATGGTAACAACACTTGCTTGCGGTATTTCAATGGCTGCTTGTGCTATTCCATTACTATTCTATAAATTCAACGAAAAGGAACAAGCTGAGGCTGTTGCTAGAGTTGCTGCAAGAAAGGCTGCTTTAGCTGCTCAAGGTCAACCTATTGAAGATGCAGTTGAATCAACAGTTGTAGTTGATGAACAAAATGAAGCTAAGCCAATTTTAGCAGATATTGAAGAGGCTGTTGAAAAAGAGGAAGCAGCTGAACAAGCCGTAGTTGCTGAAGCTGAAGATGTTTTCAAGAAGCCAGCAAAGAAGGCTCCAGCTAAGAAGTCAGCTCCAAAAGCTAAGAAAGACTAATATAAATTAAAAAGGAGAGTTTTGCCGCTCGATTCAAGAGCGGCAAACTTGTAATAAAATGGCATATACATCGCTTTATCGTAAATACAGACCACAAACATTTGATGCAATGATTGGACAACAACATATTCGTCAAACATTGAAGAATATTATTTTGTCTAAAAATATTTCGCATGCATATTTGTTCACAGGTTCTCGTGGTACTGGTAAAACATCTACAGCAAAGATTTTTGCTAGAGCAATTAATTGTTTACATCCAAATGATGATGGATCTCCATGCGGACAATGTGCTTCTTGTAAGGCATTAAATAGTGTAAACAATTTAGACATCATTGAACTTGATGCTGCTTCAAACAATGGCGTAGATGAAATGAGAGCAATTATCGATAAAGTAAATTATGCTCCAAGCGCAGGTAGATACAAAGTTTATATCATCGACGAAGTCCATATGTTATCTACTGCTGCATTCAATGCATTTTTAAAGACTCTTGAGGAACCACCTGAATATGTAATATTCATTTTGGCTACAACAGATGTTCAAAGAATTCCAGCAACTATTCTATCTAGATGTATTAGATTCGACTTTAGATTAATTTCAAATGAAGAATTAACATCACATCTTGAAAAGATATTTAAAAACGAAGGTATTCAATATGATATTGAAGCCGTTCGTGCAATTGCTGAAGCTGGAAACGGTAGTGCAAGAGATACATTATCTACAGCCGATGAAGTTATTTCTTATTGCGGAGATAAAAAAGTAGATTATGCATCAGTATTAGAAGTATTAGGAACTTCATCTCCAGATAAGATATACGAAATTTGTGATGCTATCGTGTTAGGTAGAATGGATAAAGCTTTATCTTTAACAAACGAATTAGTAAAACTAGGAAAGGATGTAGAAGTTTTGGCTAATGACTTAGCAAAGATGATGAATAACATTTTATATGTTAAGAATTGTCCAGATTCTAAAGATACACTTGCTCTTCCAACAGAATTATTTAAGAAAATCCAAGATACTGCTATCTCTGCAGATAACTCTAAACTTTATAGAGCAGCCGAAATTTTCGCAACGCTACAAAATCCTTTGAGATTCTCAAGCCTAAAGAAAGTAGTGCTTGAAACGGCTGTAGCTAAGGCATGTGATGTATCTGCAAGTGTAGATGAAGTATCTTTAATTAGAAGAATTGCAGATTTGGAAGCTTTTAAGCGTACATTCCAAGGTGCAGATACTAAAGAAGGCACAACTGTTACTGCTAGAAAAATCTGGGGTGATTTAGTTAACGCTATTACAACAGATAAATCTGCTATGCATTATGAAAGAATTGCATGCGAAAAAGCAGGGCGTGATGCAAATACTAAAATCGAATTAGTAGATAAAGAAATTTGGATCTCAACAAAAGCTGATGATATTATGGCTGAACTTGTTAACTATAAGACAAATATCTTAAGACAAATCCAAGCTAAATATCCAGAAATTAGAGCTCTAAAGATAGTTAAAGAAGTAGAAGAAACAAAACAAACAATGCAACAATTAAATTCATTGTTTGACAATAATACTAAGAAATAAAATCGGAGGTACATAAATATGGCATTCGGACCTTATAGAGGCGGCGGTGGCGGCATGGGTAACATGCAACAAATCATGAAACAAGCTCAAAAAATGCAAGAGGACTTGCAAAAGGCTCAAGAAGAATTAAAGGAATTAGAAGTTACTGGTAGCGCTTCAAATATGGTTGAAGTTACAATGACTTGTGATGGCAAATTAACAGGAATTCACATTAAGCCAGAAGCTGTAGATCCAGATGATGTAGAAATGCTTGAAGATTTAATTACAGCTGCATTCAACGATGCAATGGATCAAGTAGAAACAGAAAAGAATGAAAGAATGGGACAATTCTCAGGACTAGGTCTTGGATTCTAATATGAATAATATTGATTCTTTAAACAATTTAGTAGCACAATTCACAAAGCTTCCAGGTGTTGGCCAAAAGACAGCACAACGCTATGCATATTCTGTAATCAATATGTCTAAAGAAGATGCTAAGGTATTTTCTGAATCAATTATGGAAGTTAAAGAAAAAGTGCATTATTGCTCAATTTGCGGAAACTATACAGACGGGGATATTTGTGATATCTGTAAGACAAGAGATAGTTCTATTATCTGCGTTGTAAAGGATCCAAAAGATATTGATGCGTTTGAAAAGATTAAGGATTATAAGGGAGTTTACCATGTTTTACATGGTACATTGTCTCCATTATCTGGTATTGGTCCAAACGATATTCGTATCAAAGAATTGGTTGCAAGACTATCAAACGTTAAAGAAGTTATCATGGCTACAAACCCAGATGTAGAGGGCGAAGCAACAGCAATGTATATTGCAAGATTGATAAAGCCAATGGGAATAAAGGTTACAAGAATTGCATCTGGAGTTTCAATGGGATCAGATATCGAATATACGGACGAAGTAACTTTATCTAGAGCACTTCAAGATAGAAAAGATATCTAATATTATTTTTGAATTATAAACAAAAATCGAGCTCAATTTAGAGCTCGATTTTGTTAGGTCAATTAACGATTAATCCTTTAAAGATAATCCTTCTTTTAAGAACTTATCAAAAGCAGCTTGGCCAACTTCTGTATTTTTAAATACAGCAGTGCATTCCAAAATCTCTTCGCAAGCAGCATTTACATACTTTCTAATTACGTTGTTTGCTTTAACTTTTGTGCAAGCTGTTCCATTATCATTAACTAATTGTGCAATCATACCTAAGTGCTTAGATAATGGGTTTTCTGGATTAACTAATTCTTTTGGATCAAAAGCAGTTTTTCCTGTTAAGATATCTGCGATTCCAGCGAATTCTTTATCTAATCTTCCAGGTAGGATGAATAGACCCATAACTTCGATTAAACCAATACCTTCTTTTTTAATATTATGAAGATGTGGTGCAGCATGGAAGATACCATCTGGGAATTCTTTTGATGTTCTATTATTTCTTAGAATCATATCTAAGATGTATTTATTTCCTTCCTTTCTAGCGATAGGAGTAATAGCGTTATGTGGTTCATCTTCTTTAGCGATAATACCAACTGATTCATCAGAATAATTGAACCAATTATCTAATACTTCTTGAGCTTGTTTAATGATGTTTTCTTTGTTCTCAGATTCCAATCTTACAACAGAGTTGTACCAATTGATTGTATAGATTTGAACATCCTTATATTTTAGGTTCTCATATCTATGCTTATTCTCAGCGCTAAACATAGGTAAAACCTTAGCACCACCTTGATAGTGGTCATGAGATAGAATTGAACCGCCAACGATTGGAAGTGAAGCATTTGAACCTAAGAAGTAGTGTGGGAATAAATCTACGAAATCTACTAATCTCTTGATAGTATCAATAGTAACATTCATAGGTCTATGTTCATTGCATAGAGCGATTAAGTGTTCTTCAAAATATTGATATGGGCTATATTGGAATGACCAAGCTTCTCCATTTAGTGTAATTGGAATAGTTCTTAGAGTTTGTCTAGCTGGATGAGAAATATGACCAGCATAGCCAACATTTTCTAAGCATAGAAGACAAGCAGGGTATCCTGACTTTGGTCTAGATTTTTCAAGAGCAATTTGCTTTGGATCTTTTTCTGGCTTAGATAGATTGATTGTTATATCAATATTTCCTAATTTACCATCGTGAGACCACTTAATATTCTTTTGAATATCCTTAACTCTAATGTAGTTAGATGCTTTAGATGTAGCAAAGAACCAATCTGTTGCATCTTTGATTGTGTTGTTTGCTGCAATAGCGTCAAACTTTTCAATTGTTGCTGATGGAGTTAAAGAAACAATGCCCATAATCTTTGTTTCGAAATGGATTCTCATGTTATCTTCAATCATTTTGTTCTCAACGGCATATTGAACAATTTTATCTATAACTTCTTCTTGGAAGTTATCTGGATATGATGTAGCCTTTTCTGCAGGAGAGTCTAGATGGAACAAGTCTAACAATTGATTAACTGTGTAATTGTAATCAGCATCTTTTAATGCCATGTTTTTTTGAGCGTACAAAACTAACTCTTGTAGCTTTTGTTTTAGTTCTTGTTGTGAAATCATGCAAAACCTCGAAAAATTGATTTGATAATATAATTATAACGAGTTGAGGGGTTAAAAGCAACGCCATTACTATATTATTGCGCGCACGCCTTGTTTGTGATAAAATCTTAACTACGATATAAGGAGCATCTTATGGATATAAATGTACAATCTTTATTAAATAATAAAAACTTCATTTCTTCATCAGATTTTTTATATGGAAAAGGTAAATGTGACTACCAAGCAAAAAGATATGCAAATCTTTATGAAATTCATAAAAAGGCATATGGCGATGGTGGGGTTTTCTTCTCATCTCCAGGAAGAATAGAGGTATGTGGTAACCATACAGATCACAATAATGGTAAGGTATTGTGTGCTTCAATATCTGTAGATACATTAGCTTGCGTTACAAAGCAAGAAGGTAGAATTACTATCGCTTCAATTGGGTATCCAGTTGTAGATGTGGATATTAATGACCTAAAAGTTAACAAGTCTGAATTCGGTAAGAGCGAAGGCTTAGTTAGAGGCGTTGTTGCTTACTTCAAGCAAAACGGATATAAAGTTGGTGGCTTTGCTGCATCAACAACATCTGATGTATTTAAGGGCGCTGGCGTTTCTTCATCAGCTTCATTTGAATTATTAGTTGCTGAAATTCTAAACGTTCTATATAACGATGGAAAGATTGATGCTATCACAAAGGCAAAAGCTGCTCATATGGGAGAAAGCGAATACTTTGGAAAGCCATGTGGTCTTTTAGACCAAAGTGCTATTTCAATTGGAAGCGTAAGTTATATTGATTTCAAATCTACACAAAATCCAAAGGTAGAACAAATCAAGTGGCCATTTGAAGATTTAGCAATCGTTATTACAAACACAGGTGGCGACCACTGTAATTTAACAGGCGAATATGCTGCAATCCGTCAAGAGATGGAAGCAGTAGCTAAAATATTTAGCAAGAAGACATTAAGAAAATTAAAGGAAGAAGATTTCTATGCTCATATTCCATACCTTCGTGGTAAGGTATCTGATAGAGCTTTAGAAAGAGCAATCCATTTCTATAACGAAAATAAGAGAGTAGATGTTGCTAAAAAAGCACTAGTTAAGGGACAAGAAAAGAAGTTTATCGATATGGTTAACCAATCTGGCGTTAGCTCATTAACAATGCTTCAAAACTGTTTCCCAAACGGCGCTACAGCACAACCAATTCCTCTTGGAATTGCTTTATCTAAACAAATTGATGGCGTAAAAGCAGTTAGAGTTCATGGCGGTGGATTTGCTGGAACAATCATTGCATATATGCCAAAAGATGTAGTTAAAGACTATATTGAAAAGATGGCTCCAGTATTTGGAGAAGAAAATATATTCCACGTAGAAGTTAGAAATTGTGGAACTTGTAAGGTAGAACTATAATGGACATTTTTAATATTGACCCAGTTGCTTTTTCTATAGGAAACATTGATATTGCATGGTACGGCCTTGTAGTTACATTTGGTATCGTATGTGCATTTTTAATGTTCTTACATATGGGAAAACAACAAGGAATTATCATTGATTTTACGCTAGAAACATTTATTTGGGTTTTAGTATTAGCTGTAATTTTCTGTAGAGCATTCTATGTAATACCAAGAATCGGAACAGAATATACATCATTTATCGATATGATAAACATTAGAAACGGCGGATTGACAATTGTCGGTGGTATCTTTGGTGGATTACTTGGCGTTGCAATCTCTGTTTTAAAGAATAGACAATATCACTTTGTAAGAGTATCTGATGCTGCAGCTCTTCCAGTATTAGTTGGACAAATTATTGGAAGATGGGGCAACTTCTTCAACCAAGAATTATTTGGGTTACCAATTACAGATGAATCTTTACAATTCTTCCCATTTGCTGTATATATCAACAATCCAGGAAGATTCTACCCAGGATATACTGAGGGTTGGTATTGTGCATTATTTTTCTATGAAGGTGTAATTAATGCAATTGGTTTAATTACAGCATACGTTCTATATAGAAAATTCAAAGACAAGATGAAACCAGGAACAATTTCATTGTTCTATCTTGGTTGGTATGGTCTTGTAAGAGGAACATTAGAATTCTTAAAGATTGATAATCAAAAGATTGGTAATACAAATATTGGTGCGATTCAAGTAATCTGCTATTGTATGGCAGCTGTATGTATCGTATTAATGGTTTTACTATATACAAACAAAATTCATTTGGAAAGCGCTAAGTTTGGGGATATCATAGAAAAGAGAACAGCATATCTACAAGCTAAGATGGCTAAAGTTACAACAAGTGAGCCTATTGTTGAGGAAAGCGCAAACGCTGATGTGGCTCAAGTTGAAGAAAATAAAGAAGAAATTAACGGAACTAAGGTTTCGGATGCTTCAGCGAATAATGCAGATAAAAATGCTGAAGATAAGGAAATATTAGAATGAGAGATTTAACACTTTTAACAGACCTTTACCAATTAACAATGATGTATGGTTACAGCAAGAACGGTCAAATGAACAAGACAGCTGTTTTTGATGTATTCTATAGAGGTATTGGTAATAACTACGCAATTGCTTGCGGGTTAGAGCAAGTTGTAGATTACGTCCTAAATTTGAAATTTAGTGATGATGATATCGAATATCTAAGATCTAAGAACTTGTTTGATGAAGAATTTTTAGCTTTGCTAAAAGACTTCAAATTTACAGGAGACATCTATTCTGTAAAAGAAGGAACAGTTGTGTTCCCACAAGAGCCAATCTTAACTGTAAAAGCAAGATTGTTTGAAGCTCAATTAATTGAAACAGCAATTTTATGTATTTTAAACCATCAAACACTTATTGCTACAAAGTCAGCAAAAGTCGTTTATGCTGCTAATGGTGCATCTGTTGCAGAATTTGGTTTAAGAAGAGCTCAAGGACCAGATGCTGGTATCTATGGAGCAAGAGCAGCAGTTATCGCAGGATGTGCATCTACATCTAACGTTCTTGCTGGTAAGATGTTTGATATTCCAATTTCAGGAACACATGCTCATGCTTGGGTTATGAGTTTTAAGAGCGAATATGATGCATTTAGAGCATATGCAGATATGTATCCAGATTCTTGTCTACTTTTAGTAGACACATATGACACTCTAAGAAGTGGTGTGCCAAATGCTATTAAGGTATTTAAAGAATTAAGAGCAGCAGGACATGAACCAATCGGTATTAGATTAGACTCAGGAGATTTATCTTATCTATCTCAAGAAGCTAGAAAGATGCTTGATGCTGCAGGATTTGAAAAGGCTAAGATTTGTGCATCAGGTGATATTGATGAAACAATCTTAATGTCTCTACAAGCACAACAAGCAAAGATTGATATGTATGGTATTGGTACAAAGCTTATTACATCTATGGATTGCCCATCACTTGGTGGTGTATACAAGATGTCAGCTATCGAAGAAAATGGCAAGTTAGTTCCAAAACTAAAGATGTCAGATACTCCAGGAAAGATTACAAACCCAGGATTTAAGAAGATTGTAAGAATTTACGATAAGAATTCTAAGAAGGCATTAGCTGATTTAATTTGTCTTCAAGAAGAAAACTTTGATAATCAAAACGAAATCGAAATCTTCGATCCAAACTTCACATACAAGAGAAAGACAATTACAGATTTCTATGTAAAGGAATTAACAACTCTTATCATTAAAGAAGGTAAGTTGGTTTATAAACTACCAACAGTTAAAGAAATTGCTGCTTACCATAAAGAAGCATATGGCGAATTCTGGAATGAATATAAGAGATTATTAAACCCACATATCTACAAGGTTGACTTATCTCAAAAGCTTTATGATATGAAGCAAGAATTGTTAAAAGAATATTCAAAGAGATAAATATTATTTTGATACAATTTGGTGAAGCTGTAAGGATACTCTTTACGGCTTCATTTTTTGTTGTCTTTTTGGCAAGAATACAAAAATCCTATATTAATACTATGATAGAATATAATTATAATAATTAAAATGGAGGGTTAAAATGCCACTATTTGATGGAATCGAAGAGTTTGCAAACGTGTCTGTTGGTTTACAATGGGCGATATTTATTGTGGCAGCTCTTGTTGTAGTAGTAGGTTGTATTTCTGTATTTATTTCTATTTGGTTAGCAATTAAATATATTAAATACAATAAAAAAATGAACTCAAGTAATTATTGCGGAGGAGATGCAGCAAGAAAGGTATTAGACGATAATGGATTGCAACATATTAAAGTATCTGTTGTTGGATCAATGCTATTTGGTAATAGTTACTCACACTACTTTAAAAAAGTAAGAATTAGAAGAAGAACCAATAAAAAGCCAAGTATTACGTCACTTGCTATTGGTGTAGAAAAAGCTGCGCTTGCAGTTATGGATAAAGAAGGCGATCCAGATATGAAGGCTAGAGTTAGATTAACTCCACTTGTGTATTTGGGCCCATTTGCTTTTATTCCTCTTTTAGTTGTTGGTGTAGCAATTGATCTTATCTTCTTTAATTTCTCTGGTGCGATAACCGTTGTTGCGGCTTGTTTAGGTTTAGCCTTTTATGTTGTGTCGTTCGTCTTATCGATTATGACGCTAAAGACTGAAGTAAAAGCGCAAGCAAGAGCATGTGAGATTATGAGAGAAGAAAACTTAGCAACTGAAAACGAAATTGAAATGATGAAAGAATTATATAAACTATATAATATCCAATACATCAACGACATCGTTTTGGAATTCTTACAAATGTTGTTAAAGATCTTAGAAATCGTTGCAAAGCTACAAGGACATTCCTCAGCAAGCGCATCATCAAGCGATTAATAAGAATACTATTAAAAAAATTGAGGTTGCTATCTGATATGATACCTCCAAAGTGGACACTTGAAAAAGTAAAAGCTTTGGAGGTTTTTTAATGGATAAAAGAATTAAGTTTACAAAGAAAGAAAAGATAGCAGCCGTTAAAAGGTATATAGAAGGTTGTATAGGATGCACTTCTCTCGCGAGAGAAGTTGGCTGTAACGAAAAGGAAATATTAAGATGGGTATATGCCTATAAAGAGCGAGGAGAAGCTGCATTTAAAGATAGCACAAAGCATAATGCTTCTTATACGAAAGAATTTAAAGCGGAAGCCGTAAATTGGTATTTAAAAAATGGCACAAGAGATCAAGCAGCAGCAAAGTATGGTATTTCAAGTAGCGTTTTGCATGGGTGGATAAACTCATACAAAGATGGTACACTAAAAGACAGAATACCAATGCCTGAGGTGTACCATATGAAAGGAAGAAGAACAACTTTTGAAGAAAGAAAAGAAATAGTACATTACTGTTTAGCTCACGACAAAAACTACAAAGAGACAGCAAAGATATATTCTCTACCATATTCAAGAGTATATACGATGGTTAATGCATATATTAAATTTGGTGAAGAAGGCATCATGGATGCAAAGACAAAGAAAGAATCTAAACCATTAACAGAAGTAGAAAGATTGCAAAGAGAAAATGAGAGATTAAAGAAAGAATTAGAGCTTGAGAAGTTAAAGCGTGAATTAGTTCAAAAAAAAATTTCTCTCGAGAAAGAACGTTTACAAGAGTTCAAGAAGAAGCTTCATACAAAGCAATAGAGCTATTTAAAGACAAATTGTCTATTAGACAATGTTGTGAAACATTAGGCGTTAGTAAGAGCGCATATTACAAATATTTAAAACGAACTGTTCCAGATAAAGAACAAGAAGATTTAGAGCTTTCACAGATTATATTAGAATATGATTTAAAGTTTAACCATACGCTTGGATACAGACGTATGACAATGTTTATTAACCGTTTAAACCAGAAGAATTATTGTGTTAAGAAGATAAGGCGATTAATGCAGATCTTAGGCATTAAAGCGAAGATTAGAAGGACTAGACCAGGATACCATAAATCTACACCAGAGATAACGGCTGAGAATGTTTTAAATAGAGAGTTTAACGCAAGTAAGCCTAACGAGAAATGGTTAACTGATGTAACGGAATTCAAATATGGTCACAAGAAATGTTATTTAAGTGCCTTATTAGACTTATATGATAGAAGTATTGTTGGATATGTAATTGGACATTCTAACAACAACGAATTAGTATTTAAGACTTTTGATCAAGCTATACAAAACAACCCAAATGCAAAACCAATGATCCATAGTGATAGAGGATTCCAATATACATCCAAGTTCTTCCACACAAAGTTAATTAACCAAGGTTGCACGCAAAGTATGTCTAGAGTTGCAAGATGTATTGATAATGGTCCAATGGAAGGATTCTGGGGAATTGTTAAATCTGAAATGTATTACTTAAGCAAGTTTGAAGACTTTGAAACATTAAAGATTGCTATTGACAAATATATCTACTATTACAACAATGAAAGATTCCAAGCTGGATTAAAAAACATGACTCCGGTTGAATTCCGAAGCCATGCATAATTTTATTTTTTATTTTTTAAACCGTCCACTTGACAGGGAGCAGTTCATTTTTCGAGACGCCCTACTCTTGTTTTTTTTATTTGATTATCTAATGATATCGTTTTCGTATAAAGGATACTTCTTGCAAAGAGCTTGAACCTTTAGTGTGCATTCAGCAACAGCAGCTTCGCCCTTGTCGATGATATCTGCGATACAATCAGCGATAACTAACATATCGTCTTCCTTCATACCTCTTGTTGTAACAGCTGGAGTTCCTAATCTGATACCACTTGTAACGAATGGCTTTTGTGGATCGAATGGGATAGCATTCTTGTTAGCTGTAATATGAGTTTGATCTAATAAAGCTTCAATTTCCTTACCTGTCTTACCCTTCTTTGTTAAATCGATTAGCATTAAGTGGTTATCTGTACCACCAGATACTAAATCAATACCTCTAGACATTAAAGCATCTGCAAGAACCTTAGCGTTCTTAACGATTTGTCTTTGGTATGCCTTGAATTCTTCAGATAAAGCTTCCTTTAGAGCAACAGCCTTAGCAGCGATAACGTGCATTAATGGACCGCCTTGTGTTCCTGGGAAAATAGCCTTATTAATCTTTAGGTATAGTTCTTCATCGTTTGTTAAGATTAAACCGCCTCTTGGGCCACGTAATGTCTTGTGAGTTGTAGTTGTAACAACATCAGCAATACCAACTGGTGTTGGATGACATCCAGCAGCAACTAAACCAGCGATGTGAGCCATATCTACCATTAGGTATGCGCCAACTTTATTAGCGATTTCTCTGAATCTTTGGAAATCGATGATTCTTGGATATGCAGAAGCACCAGCTAAGATTAGCTTTGGCTTGCATTCTAAAGCGATTCTTTCAACTTCATCATAATCGATTGTGCAAGTTTCTTCACTAACACCGTATGGAACGATATTGAAATACTTACCTGAAATATTTACTGGACTACCATGAGATAAGTGTCCGCCGTGTGCTAATGACATACTTAAAACTGTATCGCCTGGTTCTAATAAAGCGAAGAATACAGCAAGGTTAGCGTTTGCACCTGAGTGAGGTTGAACGTTTGCATATTTAGCGCCAAATAATTCGCATGCTCTTTGTCTAGCTAATTCTTCAGCAATATCTACGTATTGGCATCCGCCATAGTATCTCTTGCCTGGATAACCTTCAGCATACTTGTTTGTTAAGTGGCTGCCCATAGCTGCCATAACAGCTGGTGATACAATATTTTCACTTGCAATAAGTTCAATATTTTCTTGTTGTCTTTTTAACTCTTTTTCTAAAGCTTCAACTAATTCTGGATCAGTTTTCTTAATAACCTTAAAATCTATCATTGGTAGTCTCCTCTACAAATTTTTATTTACTAAATTTAATAATTCTTCATACTCTGAATACCCAATTGTTTTATCAATTGGATTTCCATTTTTAAATACTATAACATAAGGAATAACTTCTATGCCATAATTTAGAGCCAATTGTGTATTTTTATCTATATCCATTTTTCCACACTTGATTCCCATCTCGCTTAGCTTCTCAATATTTGGAGCTAACATCTTACATGGCCCACACCATGTTGCATAGAAATCTACTACGCATAAGCCATCGTTTATAAAGTCTTTAAAATCCTCAATTGTTAGTAGTTCCTTAACCATATTACCTATACCCTTATATCTTTAGCAATTCATTTACAACATATGACGCCATTTTAGCCCCTTCTAGCGCTGGAACATAACTCATTGAGCCAACTGTTCCATCTTGCTTTATGTGGGCTGCTAGCGTACAGCAAGTAGCTAACTTCTTAACTCCTCTTGCCTTTAGGTCTTTTCTTAGCTTTTTAGCAAGACCGTCATTTGCTGTTTTATAGATATCCATTATCGCAAAATCGCATCCCTCAATTCTTGAGCCTGCGCCCATTGCAGATAAAATAGGAATATCCTTTTCTTGTGCTTCGCAAATCAATTCAATTTTATCTTGTCTTGAATCAATTGCATCTACTATAAAATCAACATTATCAAAGTTAATTTTGTTTTCTATTGTGTAGAACTCGGCAATAGCTTTTACATTACAATTTGGATTGATATCCAAAATTCTTTCTTTCCAAGCCTCTACTTTCTTCATTCCAACAGTTTTTGTTGTCGCTATTATTTGTCTATTGATGTTAGATAATTCAATATCATCTCCATCAACTATAATTAGGTTTCCGATGCCAGCTCTAACTAATGCTTCAACTACATAACCGCCGACACCGCCAACCCCTATAACAGCAACTGTACTGTTATTTAATTTTTCGAAATTCTCTTCACCGATTAATCTTTTTTCTCTTGAGAACATTCGATCTTTAAATCCAATAATTGTTGTGGATCTACTTCAGATGGAGCATCACTCATTAGACAAGATGCATTTTGAACCTTAGGGAACGCAATAACATCTTTAATGTTGTCGTTTTGAGAAACTAACATTACCATTCTATCTAAACCAAATGCTAAACCACCATGTGGAGGTGCACCGTATTTGAATGCGTCTACGAAGAATCCAAACTTAGACTTAATTTGTTCTGGTGTTAAACCGATTAAATTAAATATCTTCTTTTGTAATTCTGGGTTATGAATTCTTATACTTCCGCCACCTGCTTCTTGACCATTAATAACCATATCATAAGCATTTGATCTTGCATTGATTGGATCTGAATCTAATAATGCGAAGTCTTCAACCATTGGTGATGTGAATGGGTGATGCATTGCAACTAATCTTTGTTCTTCTTCACTCCACTCGAACATTGGGAATTCTGTTACCCATAGGAAGTCATATTGAGACTTATCAAATAATTCATATTTATTTGCAAGTTCACATCTTAAAGCACCTAGTGCATCATATGTAACTTTCTTCTTATCTGAAGCAACAAAGAATAGAACGTCGCCAACTTGAGCGTCTAACTTCTTTAAGATGGCATCCTTTTCTTCTTCAGATAGGAACTTGAAGAATGAAGATGTAATTCCATCTTCTTTAACCATTGCCCAAGCAAGACCCTTAGCGCCATATGACTTAACGAATTCGCCATAAGCATCCATATCCTTTCTTGTCATCTTTGAAGCTAATCCTTTAGCATTGATGGCTCTTACAGCTCCGTTTGCTGCTACAGCACCACTGAATACTCCAAATCCGCAATCTTTTACGATGTCTGAAATGTTGTTCAATTCTAAGCCGAATCTTGTATCTGGCTTATCTGAACCCCATCTTTCCATAGCTTCTTTCCAAGTAATTCTTCTAAACTTACCATCGAACTTTAATCCCTTGCATTCGCTGAAGATAGCTTTTACTAAACCTTCTGCTACTTCCATAACGTCTTCGCAAGATTCAACATAACTCATTTCCATATCGATTTGAGTGAATTCTGGTTGACGGTTAGCTCTTAAGTCTTCATCTCTAAAGCACTTAGCGATTTGATAATATCTATCCATACCAGCAATCATTAATAATTGCTTATATAATTGTGGAGATTGTGGTAAAGCATAGAATTCACCTGGGTGAACTCTAGATGGAACTAGATAGTCTCTAGCACCTTCTGGTGTAGACTTTCCAAGGTATGGAGTTTCAATATCTAAAAATCCGTGATCTGCTAAATAGTTTCTTGTGATTCTTGAAATCTTATCTCTAAGTACAAGGATTTGTTGTAATTGAGGACGTCTTAAATCTAAGTATCTATATTGTAATCTTAATGTTTCTGAAGCCTTAACATCATCTTTGATTTCGAATGGTGTTGTTTCAGCTTCTGCTAAAATCTTTAATTCTGTTGCTAAAATTTCAATTTCACCTGTTGGTAAGTTCTTGTTGATGTTAGCACCTCTTGATCTTACCTTACCTGTGATTGCTACTACGTATTCAGTTCTTAGTGTTGTAGCTTTTTCAAATACAGCCTTATCTACGCTGTCGTCAAATGATACTTGAACTAGACCAGAGATATCTCTTACGTCGATAAATAATAAGTTTCCTAGGTTTCTATACTTAGATACAAAACCCATAACTGTAACTACTTTATCAATATCTGTAGCTCTTAGTTCTCCGCACTTATTTGTTCTTTTTGTTGATCCTAATAAATCTACCATTTTCTATGCCTCTTTAATAAAGAATTTTACTATTTCATCAAGCTTAACAGGAGTTTCTTCACCTGTAGCCATATCCTTAATCTTTGCTTCATTAGATGTTAATTCATCATCGCCGATAACTAACATATACTTAGCGCCAATCTTATTTGCAAACTTTAATTGACCCTTGAATGATCTATCCATCAAATCAATTTCTGTTGAGATACCATGAGCTCTTAAATTTAAAGCAAATGGCATAATGTCTTCTTTAGCCTTTTCTGACATTGTAGCGATGTATAAAGATGGCACTTCTTCTTCGCCTACAGATAGTCCTAAAGATTCAAGTGTTAGAATTAATCTTTCAAGACCCATACCGAACCCTACAGCTGGACATGGCTTACCACCAACTTGTTCTACCAAGTTGTTGTATCTACCACCACCGCAAACTGTACCTTGTGCGCCAATAGATGTTGATACGAATTCAAATACCGTTCTTGTGTAGTAATCTAATCCTCTAACGATATGTGGATTTACTACATATGGAATCTTTAATTTATCTAATTGCTTTAATACATTTTCATGGTGAGCTTTGCAATCATCACATAGATAATCTAAGATAACTGGAGCCTTAGCTGTAATTGCCTTACACTTTTCTTCCTTGCAATCTAAGATTCTTAATGGATTCTTTTCGAATCTTTCTTTACATGTTTCGCAAAGATCATCATAGTTTACTCTTAAGTAATCCTTTAAAGCTTCGTTATATTTCTTTCTGCATTCTGGACATCCAATTGAGTTGATATTTAAAACTAATTCTTTAATTCCTAATCTATCAAAGATAGTTTTAGCAACCATCATAACTTCAACATCTGCCATGTAAGATTCTGAGCCATAATATTCAATACCAAATTGGTGATGCTCACGTAATCTTCCTGCTTGTGGACGTTCATATCTAAATACTGGAGTGATGTAATACATCTTTGTTGGTTGAGTGTTAGCATAAAGACCATTTTCAATAAATGCTCTTGCAACACCTGCAGTTCCTTCTGGCTTTAGAGTCATTGATCTATTGCCCTTGTCTGTAAATGTATACATTTCCTTGTTTACGATATCTGTTGTATCTCCAACACCTCTTAAAAACAATTCTGTACATTCGAAAGTTGGTGTTCTAATTTCTTTAATATTGAAATCTAGAGCAACTCCTCTAACCTTGTTTTCAATATAGTGCCACTTATAAGATTCTTGTGGTAATACATCTTTTGTACCTTTTGGTATGTTAATCATTTCTATATCCTCTATAAAATAAATTTATTCAAATTTAGTGATTGTAGTTGAGCGCCTAATCTATCGTCAACATACTTCTTATCTACAGTTACGTCTTCACCATTTTCAGATGCGCCAAGTTCATAGCTAACATCTTCAAGAAGTTTTTCCATAATTGTTTGAAGTCTTCTAGCACCGATATCTTCATCAGATTCGTTTTGAGCATATGCAACTTCAGCAATTTCTTCGATAGCTTCTTTTGTGAATTTCAATCTAACATTATCTACCTTTAGAAGTTCTGTGTATTGCATTAAGATAGCGTTATCTGGTTTTGTTAGGATTTCTACGAAGTCCTTCTTTGTTAGAGATTGAAGTTCAACCTTTACTGGGAATCTTCCTTGTAGTTCTGGAATTAAATCAGAAATAGATGCGATGTGGAATGCACCGGCTGCGATGAATAGAATATAATCAGTCTTTATATTACCGTGTTTTGTATTAACTGTACATCCTTCAACGATAGGTAAAATATCTCTTTGAACACCTTCTCTTGAAACATCATTTCCTTGTGTGTTTCCGCGTTGCGCGATTTTATCTATTTCATCGATGAAAATAATTCCATCATTTTCAGCTCTCTCAATAGCCATAGCATCTAAATCGTCTTTATCAATCATAGAATCTACAGCTTCATCGAATAGTTGTTTATATGCATTAGCGACTGTAATGCTTCTCTTTTTCATAGGTGGTCTTCCGCCGCCCATTACTTGCTTTGTTAAGTCTGCAAGGTTGAAAGAAATTGAACCGCCTTGGCCAATCATTTGTGGCTTTTGAACGTCAGGAAGCATGATGTCGATAACTAGATCGTCAATCTTACCTTCTCTCAATTCTTGCAATATGTATGCTTTAATTTGGCCTTCAGACAAATCTGGGAAAGAATCTTTTCTCTTTTCCATGATTGCTGGAACTAATTGATTCTCTGCCTTTTCTTTAGCCTTTTCTTCTACGCTTTGAGCTTGTTCTTCTTTTACTAATCTATATGAAGCTTCAACAAGGTCTCTAACCATTGATTCAACGTCTCTACCAACGTAGCCAACTTCTGTATACTTTGTTGCTTCAACCTTTACAAATGGAGCTTTAACTAGCTTTGCTAAACGTCTAGCAATTTCAGTTTTACCAACACCTGTAGGTCCCTTCATAATGATATTTTTTGGAGTGATTTCATCTCTTAATTCTTTAGATAATCTACTTCTTCTGTATCTATTTCTCAAAGCTACAGCAACAGCCTTTTTAGCTTCGTCTTGTCCAATGATGAATCTATCTAATTCAGCAACGATTTGTTTTGGTGTATATTCTAACATCTTATACCTCCTCAACAATGATGTGATCGTTTGTGAATACGCATAATTCACTAGCGATGTGTAGAGCCTTGTATGCAATGTCTTTTGGTTCAAGATTTGTTTCTTGAACTAATGCTCTTGCAGCAGCAAGTGCATAGTTGCCACCAGAACCGATTGCACATACTCCACCGTCTGGTTCAATAACTTCACCAGAACCTGATACGATAAGTAATGTTGATGCATCTGCGATAATCATCATAGCATCTAACTTTCTTGGTAATTTATCATCTCTCCAAAGTTCAGCAAGTTCAACAGCACTTCTTGTTAAATTGCCTGAATACTTTTGAAGCATCTTTTCAATCTTTTCACTTAATGCCATAGCATCAGAAACAGCGCCAGCAAAGCCCATTACTACCTTGCCGCCGAATAGTCTTCTTACTTTCTTTGCAGTTCCCTTTAAGATTACGCTTTGTCCAAGTGTAATTTGGCCATCACCAGCAATAGCTGTCTTGCCATCTTTTCTAACTGCACATATAGTTGTTCCTCTTAATTCGTTTTCCATGTTACCTCTTATCTTGAAAGATACTCGTCAATTAACTTTAATGATCTTAAAGTATATGCAAGCTTTCTTTCTTTTTTGTCCCTTGGTGGGTTTTCTAATTCTGGAAGTATTCCAAAATTAGCGTTCATTGGTTGATAGTCTTCAGTATCATCTACAAGATGTCTTTGAAGCGCACCAATAATACTCTCTTTTGGGAATATAATTTTTGGCTCTCCTTTTAGTTCTTTATCTAAATTCAAAGCCGCAATCATTCCGCTCATTATTGATTCTACATATCCCTCAACACCTGTCATTTGACCAGCAAAGAAAATGTTTTTATTGCTCTTTAATTGAAATGCTTCATTTAGTACTTTTGGCGAATTGATATATGTATTTCTATGCATAACACCATATCTTAGAATTTCCACATTCTCTAATCCTGGGATTAGTGAGAAAACTCTCTTTTGTTCGCCAAACTTTAAATTAGTTTGGAAACCTACAATGTTATATGCACTACCTTCAGTGTTTTCCTTTCTTAATTGAACTACTGCATAGAACCTTTCATCTGAGCCTGGTCTTCTTATTCCCTTTGGACGAAGTGGACCAAATCTCATTGTATCTTCACCACGTGAAGCCATAACTTCAATTGGCATACAATGTTCAAACACCTTTAGATCAAAATCATGAAGAGTTGCCTTTTCTGCATTTACAAGTTCGTTGTAGAACTTTAAATACTCTTCTTTATTCATTGGACAGTTGATATAATCATCTCCACCTTTATCGTATCTTGCTGCGAAAAAGGCTTTGTTAAAATCTATTGATGAAGCATCTACAATTGGAGCTACCGCATCAAAGAAATTTAAATTTTCTTGCCCAAGGATTCTATCTATATCTTTAGATAGAGCCTCACTAGTTAAAGGTCCTGATGCTACTATTGTTGGGATAGTTTCATCTATTTCTTGAACTTCCTCTCTTATAATCTTTAAATTATTAAATTTTTGAAGTTCAGTCTCTACTTCGTGAGAAAATTGTTCTCTATCTACAGCAAGTGCGCCACCTGCTGGAACGGCACATCTATATGCACATTCTAAAAGTAGCGAACCTATCTTTTGCATTTCTTGTTTTAAAAGTCCATGACCTGTATCGTTTGCAACACTCTTTAGAGAATTTGAACATACAAGTTCGGCTAGATTTGTTGTCTTATGTGCTGGAGTAGATTTTTCTCCATCACGCATTTCATATAATTCAACATCATAGCCTAAGCGAGCTAATTGGTATGCAGCTTCGCAACCACTAAGGCCACCACCAATTACTCTAATTTTCATTCTCTGGCACCACTACAGTTTTGCATGCATTGTTTGTGCATACATACTTCTTATTGCCGTCTTTATCTTCAACCATCTTCATAGGTCCTTTGCATTTTGGACATAGAATAGGTGCTGGCAAATCCCATGCTATAAACTTACATGTTGGATATCCTGAGCAAGCATAGAATGGTTTACCTTTCTTAGACATTCTTTGATAAATTGGTCTTCCACATTGTGGGCACTTAGCAACTGGTTCTTCAAATGGTTTTGTGTTTTGGCATCTTGGGAAGTTAGGACAAGCTAAGAACTTACCAAACTTACCTTGCTTTATAATCATTCTTGCGCCACACTTATCACAGATAACATCGCTTTCTTGTGCTGGATCTTTCTTACCGAAGAATCTAACATTTAGAACTTGCTTATGGAATTCTGGATAGAAGTCCTTTAATACTAAATACCACTTAGCCTTACCCTCAGCAATTTCATCTAATTTAGATTCCATAGCAGCTGTAAAGCTTGTATCCATAATTGTTGGGAAACCTTCAACTAATTTATCTACTACCTTTTCTCCAAGTTCTGTTGGAACTAATTCCATCTTCTTATTTTCTGGATTTTTTGTCTTTTCAACATACTTTCTTAGAACTAATACAGATACTGTCTTTTCATATGTAGATGGACGGCCAATACCATTATCTTCCATAGCCTTAATTACAGTACCATCTGTATATCTTGGAGCTGGCTTTGTGAACTTTTGCTCACCTTGTACATCTTGGCATACTAAGCTTTCTCCTACTTCGTAGTTAGGTAGTTCTTTTCCACTTTCCTTCTCGTCTGTAGAATAAGCAGCTGTGTATCCTTTGAATGCACATGTTTTGCCTTTTAATTTATATCCGTAAATCTTTCCGTTATAGTCGGAAGAGATTGATACATCTAAAGTATCATAGATAGCTGGAGACATTTGAGATGCTAAGAATCTGTTGTAGATTAAGTTATATAATCTCCAATCATCTCTTGCCATCTTATCCTTTACAGATTCTGGTGTAATTTCAACGTTAATTGGTCTTATAGCTTCGTGCGCATCTTGTGCATCTTCTTTTGTTGTAAAGAAGTTAGGCTTTGAAGGAACATAGTCCTTACCAAATTTATCTCCAATAAATTGAAGAGCTTCACGTTGTGCTTCTTGTGAAATTCTAACAGAGTCTGTTCTTATGTATGTAACTAAAGCTGTTTGTCCCATACCTTGAATTTCAACACCTTCGTATAAAGATTGAGCGCACTTTGTAACTTGTGCTGCTGAGAAATTCAATTTAGCAATAGCTTCTTGTTGCATTGTTGATGTTGTAAATGGAGCTGGAGCCTTTGAATAAGATTTTGATCTCTTAACATCTTGAACTGACCAACTACCTTGTTTTGATTCATTGATAACAATATCTGCCATTTCCTTGTTTGTTACTTTAGCTTTCTTGCCATCAATTGTTGCTAATTCACACTTTTGTGTCTTTGATTTTTCAGGCTTAGATAAAAAGGCTGTGATAGGCCAATACTCTTCTGGCTTGAATTCTCTAATTTCTCTTTCTCTATCTACAATCATTTTTAGTGCAACTGATTGTACACGACCAGCAGATAATCCTGGTTGAATTAATTTAGAGATAATTGGAGATAATTCATAACCTACAAGTCTATCTAGAACTCTTCTTGCTTGTTGAGCATCAACAAGGTCCATATTAATAGCTCTTGGAGATTGAATTGCCTTTTCAACCGCTCTTTTTGAGATTTCGTTAAATTCAATACGAATATCCTTACCTTTGATTCCACATACTTCTGCTATGTGCCAAGATATTGCTTCTCCTTCTCTATCAGGGTCGCCTGCAAGATAAACTTTATCTGCTTTTGCAACTTCTGATTTAATCATCTTAATAACTGCTTCTTTATCTGGGTTGATGATGTATTCTGGAGCAAAATTGTGATCAATATCTACCGCAGTTCTATTGGTAGGAAGGTCTCTTACGTGACCTTTCGACGCAATAACTTTATAGCCTCTACCTAAATACTTAGAGATGGTAACTGCTTTATGTGGAGATTCTACAATTATTAATTCCATTATTTGTCCTTATTTCTTAGCTTCCTTATTCTTAACAAAGATGCTCTTTATTTGCTTTGCGAAACTCTTATCCAGTGGTTGAATTTCATTTGCTTGGTTGAAGTATGTTACATCTACAGAAACATAAATCAAATAGAAGCATGTTAAAACTGCAAAAATACTAAATACGATTATGAATGCATTGTTGTTTAAGAACGCTGTATAAGTTGCACCAGAAACGTTTGAAATATATCCGCTTTGAGATGCTAATTGAGCAATGTTCATAAATGATAAAGTAGCTAATACGCCATAGCATACATATAATCTTGCTTCTGGTACGATTGTGATGTACATCATTAGTAGGATTAAACCTAGAGGTAAGATGTCAATTGTTGAACCAGCGCCAAGTAATGCGTAAGCGATAAGCATTAAACCACTATTTAAGATTAAATCCAATCTATTTCTATTCTTGTAGTATACAAAGATTGGCCATGCTGACATAGCAGCAACAAACAACCAGTTGAATACTTCTACTAAAGTAGATCTTACTTTTGAATTTGCTGCACCAAAGATTGCATATAGGTTGAATGAATCTGTAGATAGGTATGCATTTGCTTTGAAGAAGTCATAGATTCTTTCGAAGTATACAAATACGTTACCATTCTTTACTGATGCGAATGTCATGATAAATCCAAATAGATAGAATAGAACGATGCAAGATACAACTGAAGCTACGTTGAACCAACGAGTTTCTTTATCGAAGATCATACCGATAACTTGGAATCCTAAGATTACTGGGAAAATTACTAGCATGTAGTGGCTAAATAATAATGCGCATGTATATAGGATTGGTGTTAAGATGTAATCTTTCTTTAGAATTGCTAGAGCCATAGCTACGATGTACATAATTGCGATACTTTCCATTGCACCATAGAAGCTTCCGAAGAAGAAGAATAGTGGAATGAATGCATAGAATGCAGAATAGATTGCAGCATGCTTTGTATCCTTGTTTGTAGCAACGAATGAATAAATCATGTATACAACAACTAAATCTGAAAGGATTTGTGGTAAACGCATTAAGATTGCGTAACCTAATGATGCAGACTTGATGTTTAGCCATGAAGCTATGTTAGCTAAGATTGTATATGCTACTACTCCACCGATTGGAGTTGTGTTTGTTTCGTTTGTTGAATAGAAAGATAGAAGACCACCACTCTTTCCAGCAATTGCCATGCTCTCTAACTTAGAGATGTAACTTGTCATACCAAATGAGCAAGCAGCTATGATGAATCTTACAAGTAATGCTCCAAATAGAACATAGATGAAGATTGCAAGTTCTGAAGTTAATGCAGTCTTTAATTTTTGTAAATCTATCTTTTCGTTGATTGTGTTGTAAATCTTAGAATGTTCTCTTTCAGGTTTATATAAAGGTTCCTTTGGAGTCATTTGCTTAGCAATTAGATAATATACAAGGCCAGCTATACATAAACTAATTAAAGCCATGAACACAACAAAGCAAATTGAACCAGCATCTGCAAGATTGTATGTCTTAGAATATTTTAAAACTTCAATTTCGTTTTCTTCTAAATATGCAGCAGGGATTTCATCAACGCGAGCAAGTACGACATTGTCTACATAAGCAACAGCTGTAGCTGTCTTTGATGGGCTACCTACACCGATTGTGAATTTAGCTGTGCAATTTTCGCTTGATGTGAAATAGTAAGTAATTGTTTGCCATTCAGAATCTGTGCTTGTTGTGATGTTATATCCTTTGAATTCGTCCCCTTCTGTTTCAAAACCGAATCTTACTGCGATACCGTCTGTTGAAGAAACTGAATCAACTCTAACATATGCAGTGATTAGGTATGATTGATTTTTCTTTAATGATACGCTTTGAGCAACATATTGATATGCAGCAGATACGTTGAACTTTGCGTAATACTCACCTAACTTTGGATCGTATTCGTCATCATGTGTGTTCTTCTTGAAAGTAACGGCTGAAGAATCTGAAACAACCCATGTTGCTTCCTTCCCAGAATCGTTTAGTTCCTCAAAGTTTGGATTTGAAAGAATATTAACGCCTAAGTCATCATTCTTAGAACATCCAATGAAAGTAAAGCAAGATGCTACAAGAATCATTAACGCTAATATTACTAAAATTGTTTTTTTCATAGTTGGCCACCTTAATAATCAATTTATAATAATCATATACAAAAGCGCATTTATTTTCAAGTATTATAATATTAAAATTTATTATTTATATATAAAAAAAGAAGTGTGCTCTCAAGATTAACTTGAGAGCACTTAATTATCTCTTAGATTTTCAATTAGTCATTTACTTCAGATAATCTAGCTGCCTTACCAACTCTATCTCTTAAGTAGTATAACTTAGCTCTTCTTACTCTACCATGTCTGATAATATCGATATGGTCGATTCTTGGTGAATGTAGTGGGAATGTTCTTTCTACTCCAACACCATAAGATAATTTTCTTACTGTGAATGTTTCACGGATGCTACCATGCTTGAAAGCGATTACGATACCTTCAAAAGCTTGAAGTCTTTCCTTGTTTCCTTCTTTAATCTTAACGAATACTTTTACTGTGTCACCGATCTTCATTTCTGGTAGATCTGTTCTTAAAGCTTCCTTTTCGATTACATCAATAATATTGCTCATTTGACTTACCTCCATTTCTTTTACGAAGCATTCTTATCTATTGTCGTTTTTATAGAAAGCGGACTACTCCGAAGCCATTTGCCTAATTATATTAACAAACCAACGCTTTGTTGTGCAACTAAATTATATAAAGTTTTTAATAAAAGATTTTCTGTGAATTTCGCAAGGTCCTATCGACTTTATTGCTGCTATATGTTTTGCAGAACCATAGCCCTTATTTGAAGCAAAATCGTATCCTGGATATTGCTTATCATACTCTACCATCATTCTATCTCTTGTTACTTTTGCAAGGATTGAAGCACAGGCAATTGAGTAAGATTTTGCATCCCCTTTTATGATTGGCTCAATAGGAACTTTTGTATCAATTTTAACGGCATCAATTAGCACTAAATCTAAATCGATTTTTTGAGATATATCTTCGATAGATTTTCTCATACAAGCTTTTGTTGCCTCTAAAATGTTCATCTCATCGATTGCTTTTTCATCAAGCATTTCGATTTGATATGCGATAGCTTTTTCTTTTATTTTTTCGTATAGTATTTCTCTATTCTTCTCGCTAACTTTTTTAGAATCATTAACGCCTTGAATTATATCCTCATCATTAAGCGGCATAACGCAACATGCAACAACGACTGGACCAGCTAAAGGCCCTCTTCCAACTTCATCAATTCCGCCAATATATTTTTTGCCTTCTTCTAGTGCTTTATGCTCGTATTCAAGCATTGTCATTGTGTCGTGTTTTGCCATATTAATCCTTTGGGAAATCTAACATTATCTTCCCTAATTTTTGAGATCTAAAGTCGTTTAAAACGGCCTTATACACTCTATCATAATCATAATTATTCTTATTTAATAAGAATCCTCTATTTTTTGCTATCATATCTAGAACTTCTACATTGTCATCTGAAAAGCTTTCTAATTTATATCTTTCCATGAAAATTTGAGGGTTCTTTTCTCTGAAATATTTAATCAATTCAATAGTCAAATCATCTAGTGCAACAACATCATCTTTTATTGATCCGATGAATGCTAAATGGACTGCTCTTTGTTGATCGTCATATGCTGGAGCTAGCGTTCCTGGTGTATCTAATAGGTCTACTCCATCTGCAAGTGACACCCATTGTTTACCACGTGTGACACCTGGTCTATTTCCTGTAATTGCTCTCTTTTGCTTACATAGAGAATTGATAAGTGTTGACTTTCCTGTATTTGGAACACCAACTACCATAGCTCTTACAGACTTTATAGCGCCCTTATTTGCATACTTCTCGATTATTCTCTTGTTAAGCTCTTTTAACTTGTCAATTATGATATCTTTTTGACGTCCAGAGATTGAATCAGCAATAACATAATCCATATTATTTTGAGCAAAATATTTTTGCCAAGATTGTAAATCTTGTTTCTCTACTAAATCTTGCTTATTTACGATGTATAAAACTGGCTTGTTGTTGATGATTTTATCAAACTTTGGATTCATACAAGATTCAATGGCGCGTGCATCAAGAACGTAGATAATACAATCTACTTGCTTAACACTATCCTCCATCATTCTTAGGGCTTTAGTCATGTGCCCTGGAAACCATTGAATATTTACCATAACTAATATAATATCTTCATGAATCCTTTCGAATTCATATTGTATCCATTCTTAATATAAAATTGATGTGCCTCTTCTCTAAAGTTTTCAGAGATTAAACATATCATATCGCATTTATTCTCTTTTGCGATTTCTTCTGCTTTATTTAAAAGCTTTGTAGCAATACCTTCTCTTCTACATTCAGGCTCTACGCAAACCCACCATAGCGTCATAAAAGGATGTCCACCGTCAAATAAGTTATAGGACATCGAACAAGATGTATAGCCTACAACTTTGTTATCATTTTTCGCGACTAAAAACCTATAGGTTTTTGTGTCGTTATGAATCTTGTTATATAGTGCTTTAATTTCGTCAATATCGTAAGCTTCATTGAATACCTTTTTAGTCAATGAATAAACTTCATCAATATCTTCGAATTTTAAATCTTCTATAACAACCATTATGCTTCGTTTTCTTTTTCTTCAATTAATCTATCATAAACTTCAAAAACTTCGCTTATGATGTTCATATCGTTTACCAAATCAAGTGTGCCCTTCTTTTCGTTAATGAAGAATACCTCTCCAGCTTCGTCATATCTTTCTTGCTTGATCATTTCAACATCAACCAAAATTGCATATAGTTTTCCATCATAAGGAATTACAGCTTCTTGTTCGTACTCATATTTGTTTCCTTTTTCATCTTCAAGGAAAATTGAGTCCATACAATTATCATCTAATATTGCGTCAATAACGTTGTCGTATTTCATATGCACCTACTTTAAAAGATCTGGTCTTCTTTCTTTTGTAATTTCTAATTGCTTTTCTTTTCTCCACTTAGCAATGTTTTGATGATTACCACTCAAAAGCACCTCTGGCACTTCTAGTCCTTCAAATACTTGAGGATGAGTATATTGTGGATATTCTAATAGCCCATCAGAAAAACTTTCTTCGTTTGTTGATTCACTATTTCCTAATACACCATCTATATATCTTGCTACAGCGTTTATTGTGACCATAGCGGCCATTTCACCGCCAGTTAACACATAATCACCAATAGATAATTCTTTATCGATATCTAAATCAATAATTCTTTGGTCTATTCCTTCATAGTTACCACAAACAAACATTATGTTTTCTTTTGTAGCAAGTTCTTTAACAAGTCTTTGTGATAAAGTTTCACCTTTTGGTGAAAGGTAGATTCTATAACACTTATGATCTTTATCTACACCATTTATTGCATCGTGAAGTGGCTGTGGTGTCATAACCATACCTGCTCCGCCTCCAAATGGAGTATCATCGACCTTTTTATGCTTATCCAAAGAATAATCACGAATGTTAGTCAAATTAAGTTCAAATAGGCCATTTTGTCTAGCCTTACCTAATATACCAACATTAAGTGGTTCAAACATCTCTGGAAATAGTGTTAATACTTCAATCTTCATACACAACTACTTGTTCAAATACTTCCTTATCAAGAACAATCTTCTTGTTCTCAACATCTACTAATAGTAAAAGCTTCTTTAATGCTGGAACCATGCATTCTGACTTTTCTGATTTAATAACATATACATCAGCTGCGCCATTTTGCAATACATCATCAACCTTTCCTATTGATTCATCACCGACAAAAACTTCGCAGCCAATTATATCAACGATAAAATATCTGCCCTCTTCTAGTTTAACAGCATCAGCCTTTTCAATCTCAACTTTTTTATTTCTTAGAAGTTCAGCTTCGTTTCTATCTTTCAATTCTTCAAAAGATAAAATAACTTCGCCGTTATTAAATTGTGTGCTTTGAACAGTATATTTTTTCGAATCAATAAATACGTGCTTTAAATCTTTAAAACGAGCCACATCATCTGTAAGAGGCCCTACCTTTACAGCACCTCTTACTCCGTGTGGCTTCAATATAATTCCAACTGTATATCTATCCATTATTTTTCAATAATTTCTACTGATACCTTTGTCTTTTCTCTATTAGCTCCAGCTCTTACGATAGTACGGATAGCCTTAGCAATTCTTCCTTGCTTACCGATAATCTTACCAATTTGTTCCTTTTCAGCAATTACATTAATTACTAAAACGCCATCTTGTTCTTCAGATTCGATAGTAACTCCGTTTGTATCGTCAACAAGCTTTTCAACGATAAACTTAACTAATTCTTCCATTATTTAATTAAACCTTGCTTCTTTAATAATGACTTAACAGTTTCAGTTGGTTGAGCACCATTCTTTAACCATTTTTGAACCTTTTCTGCATCGAACTTGATTTCAGCTGGGTTAGCAACTGGGTTGTATGTTCCAACGCAATCTAAGTATTCAGCATCTCTAGCTGCTCTTGAATCGATAGCAACGATTCTGTAGAATGGGGCATGAATTTTACCTTTTCTTGTTAATCTTAATTTAACCATTTTAAATATCTCCTTTTGTATATATAATATTTTTATTTACCTTATTAGAATGGGAATCTGCCGCCCATAAAGCCGCGCTTTCCCATGTTTTGCAATCTTGACATCATTTCTCTCATTTGTGCAAATTGCTTTAGAAGTTGGTTAACATCTTGAATTGTTGTACCGCTTCCAGCTGCAATTCTCTTCTTGTTTGAAGATTTGATAAGATCTGGATTTTCTCTTTCCTTCTTTGTCATAGAAAGGATGATTGCCTTTGTTCTATCCATTTGCTTTTCATCAATTTGAACATCGCCCTTAACTCTTTGTGCAAGTCCTGGAACCATTTGAATCATTTGTTGCATATTGCCCATTGATTTCATCTTTTCAAATTGAACTAGATAATCATCTAGTGTAAATGTATTTTCCTTGAACTTCTTTTGCATCTCTAAAGCTTCTTGTTCAGAGTATGCGTTTTGTGCCTTTTCAATAATTGTTAGTACATCGCCCATACCAAGAATTCTTGATGCCATTCTATCTGGGTAGAAGATTTCTAAGTCTGAAATCTTTTCACCGATACCACAGAACTTAATTGGCTTTCCTGTTACGGCTCTAATAGATAATGCTGCACCACCTCTTGTATCACCATCTAACTTTGTTAATACAACACCAGTTACATCCATTACTTCATTGAACTTTTGAGCAACGTTAACTGCATCTTGACCAGTCATTGAATCTACAACTAACAATATTTCATTTGGATTGAATGATTTCTTTAATCCAGCGATTTCATCCATTAACTTTTCGTCGATTTGTAATCTACCAGCAGTATCTACGATAACGATATCGTTTTGATTCTTTTCTGCTTCTTTAAGCGCTTCCTTTACAATCTTTTGTGGATCGATTTGTCCCATTTCAAATACTGGAACGCCTGCGTTAGATCCTACAACTTGTAATTGCTTAATAGCAGCTGGTCTATAGATATCACAAGCAACAAGAAGTGGCTTCTTACCTTGCTTTCTTAGCATGAAACCAAGCTTTCCGCACATTGTTGTTTTACCACTACCTTGAAGACCACACATTAAGATAATTGTTGGTGGCTTTGGTGCGATATCAATCTTGCTGTTTGTTCCGCCCATCAAAGCTGTCAATTCTTCATTAACGATTTTGATAACTTGTTGTGTTGGGTTTAATCCCTTTAATATATCTTCACCTGATGCTTTTTCAGATACAGATGCAATAAACTTTTTAACTACGTCAAAGTTAACATCGGCTTCTAGTAAGGCAATTCTGATTTCTCTCATTGCTTGCTTAACTTCTAGATCTGTTAACTTGCCTTTATTCTTCATTTTAGAAAAGACATGTGATAATTTTTCAGATAAACTACTAAATGCTCCCATTTCTAATTCTCCAAAAGCTCGATTGCTTTGTCTATTTCTTTCTTGTCACTATCTGAAACCTTTTGCTTTAGGTTTTGTAATAGTGTTTTAATCTCTTCACTCTTTTTAACAAGGTGAAGATTTGCTTCTAACTCCTCTAATGTTTTTTCGGCTCTCTTTAGAGCATCTCTAACTCCTTGAGGAGAAATACTTAATCTTTCTGCCATTTCTAATAGGGATAAATCTTCGTCATAATACATACTAATTAATTGAGATTGATATTCAGTCAAAAGCCCTGAATAATAATCGTTGTATATACTCATATAAAGCTTATCTTTCTTTTCCATGGTATTAAAGTATTTTTGCTTGTTAAAGTATTTTCCCTTTAATACTATAATGTTTTGAGGGTAATGTCAATCAATTATTGATATTAAAATATTATTTAAATATTAGAACAATCCGTCTACGAAATCTTTTGGATTAAATGGAATTAGATCATCTACGCCTTCACCGACACCACAGAAGATAACTGGAAGTTCTCTTTCAGCTGAGATTGCAAACACAACTCCGCCTCTTGCTGTTCCGTCTAATTTATTCAAGATGATACCATCCATATCTATAATTTCATCAAAAGCTTCTACTTGAGAAATTGCATTTTGTCCTGTTGTTGCATCTAAAACGATGTATGTTCTATAGTCTGCCTCTGGGCATTCCTTTTCAACAACACGATTTATCTTTGCAAGTTCGTTCATTAAATTCTTCTTGTTTTGTAATCTACCAGCAGTATCGATTAAAACAACTTCTGTTCCCTTTGCCTTTGCTGAAGCAAGTGCGTCATATACAACAGCAGCAGCATCTGAACCTTCTTCGTGCTTAATCAATCTTAAATCTGATCTATCTGCCCATACTTGTAATTGTTCTGCAGCAGCAGCTCTAAATGTATCTGCAGCAGCAAGCACAACGCTCTTTCCTTGATTCTTAAAATATCTAGCAAGTTTACCAATAGCTGTTGTTTTACCAACGCCATTTACACCAGCAACTAAGATGATTAAAGGATAAGAATATGGTTCGATTTCATAATCGATGCTTTCAACCATGATTTGTTTTAATAATTCTTTTGCATCTTCAGGCTTTTTGATTTTATGTTCATAACACTTTTCTTTAAAGTTCTCAATAATTTGAGATGTAGCCTCTGCTCCTAAATCTGCAGAAATTAAAGCGTATTCTAAATCTTCATAGAATTCGTCATCTAATTCCTTTGCTGTGAATACTGTATATATCGTTTTTGAAAACGCTTCTTTAATCTTACTAAAAAATCCCATTAGCTTATCTTCTCCGCTTCTGCCTTAGAATGAGATACAGCCTCTTCTAAGCTTACTTGTACAATCTTAGATACACCCTTTTCTTGCATTGTTACACCAAATAGGATATCTGATTTTTCCATTGTTGGCTTTCTGTGTGTGATAACGATGAATTGTGTTTCCTTAGAGAACTTCTTTAAGTACTTAGCATAAACACCTACGTTACCTTCATCAAGAGCAGCTTCAACTTCGTCTAATACAACGAATGGAAGTGGTCTTAGTCTTAAAATAGCAAATAGAATTGCCATCGCTGTCAATGCTTGTTCACCACCAGATAATAGAGTCATTTCTTGAACCTTCTTACCAGGAGGTTGAGCGAAAATTTCAACACCAGCATCTAGAGGGTCTTGGCCTTCTTCTGGGGCTTGAATTTCCAATCTTCCAGAACCACCAGCGAACAATTCTTTGAATACTTCTTGGAAGTTTTGTTGTATTTTTGCGAACTCTGTATTGAATTTTTCTAAAATTTCAGTAGTTAAGTCAGCAATAATCTTCTTTAAATCTTCTTCTGCTTTTAGAAGATCTTCATACTCAAGATTCTTTGAATCAAATCTCTCTTTTTCAATTTTATATTCTTCGATTGAATTTGGATCAACTGGTCCAATAGCATTCTTAGCAGCCTTTAAAGATTTAATACGATCTTGAGCTGGTTCATATTCAAATGCTTCATCTCTAAACTTTAATGCTGATTCATAATCTAAGTTATATTCTTCAGCAATTCTAGCCTCTAAAGTTGCCATTCTTTCATCGATAGTAATTAACTTCTTTTCGTTTTGAGACTTCTTATTTGTAGCATCTAATACCTTTTGAGAAATGTTTGCCTTCTCTTCAGATACCTTTCTTGTATTGTCAATTAATGTACGCTTTCTTTCTTCGTATTGCTTAATTACAACGTCCATATCACGAAGACGCTTCTTATCTTCTTCAGAAAGTATTGTGCTCTTAATCTTTGAATCGATATTCTTAATGTGACTTTCGTAATCTGCTAATACACCCTTACATGTTTCGATTGCATTATTAACATTCTTCTTATCATTCTCTAATCTATCTAGTTCTTCAATATAGTGTTCAATCTTATCTTTAATAGTTTGCAAATCAATACCTAATTGTTGAACCTTAGCATCTACTTCGCTCTTTTCTTTCTTCTTAGCGTTGAATGCTTCTCTTCCTTCTTTAGCAGCGTTATCTACATCGCTCTTGCTTTCAGAGATATCTTTGTTTTGTGATTCAACTTTAGCCAAAGCATCAACATAAATTTGATATTGTTTTTCAGCTTCTGCCTTATCATGTTTTGCTTCATCTAGACGCTTATTTAAATCAACTAAGATATTAATAATAGCTTCGTATCTTGAATTCTCTGTAATGAACTTTTCTGTTACTTCTTCAGCTTCCTTTTCGTATTCTTCGATTTGTTCTGCTAAATCGCCGTACTCAGATTTATCTTCATCATACTTTGTCTTAATATTTCTTAACTTTCCAATAATATCTTTTAGAGATTCTTTAATTTCTTGTAATCTTGTTTCTGCAGATAAGATACCAACGTTCTTATTTCCAGCACCACCTTGGATAGAACCTGTTGTATTGAACAATTCACCATCTAGTGTTACGATTCTAACTTGGTTGTTATACTTTCTAGATAATTCGATACCGATATCTACGTTTTCACAGATAACTGTATTTCCAAGTAATCCAGAGAAGATGTTATCAAATCTTCTATCGTATTTAATTAATTCAGATGCAACGCCTAAGCATCCCTTTTCACGAACGATGTTTCTACATTGTGGTTCTAACTCTCTTGGTCTATATGAAGATAATGGTAAGAATGTAATTCTTCCAATATTGTTTTGCTTTTGGAAATTGATTAAATCTCTTGCGTTATATTCATTCTCAACAACGATGTTTTGAATAGAATTACCAAGAGCAATTTCAACAGCATATTGAATATTCTTTGGAACTGTGATTAGGTCTGCAACAACACCAATTAACTTAGATTTGATGTATGGCATTTCTTGAGCAGCTTTTAATAACTTTTGAACTGGTCCAGCAAATCCATCTCTATTATTTACTAAGGCTTCGTATGTTTGACGTTGACCTTCTAAAGATTGTCTTTGACCTTCTAATTCTTGGAACTCTTCTCTAGCATTTTCAATAGCTTCTTCTAATTCGCCATATCTATTATTTAATTTTGTGATAGTTTCTTCTAATCTATCTTTTTGATCTCTTAATTTATTAACTGTGCCCTCAAATCCTGCACGAATTGCTTCGTTGTTATCGATTTGAGAATTTAAATCATCAATATCTTCGTTGTATTCACCGATTCTATCTAATACAGCTTGCTTTTGAGCTTCAATCTTGCTGTAGTTAGCTTTGATATCACCAAATGATTCTAAAAGTTTATTAATCTCAGAATTCTTAGATTCTAGTGCTGTTTCTCTATCTAGTATTTCTTTTGTTAATTCATTTTGTCTTGCAACAGCTTCGTTATAATCAGTTTCGATATCTACTTTATCTTCTTCTGCCATTTGCTTTCTAGCATAGTTTTCACGGATATCGGCATTTATCTTATCTAAGTCTTCTTCTAATTTTCTTAATCTATCTGCATAGTCGCTCTTTGAAGTCAAGAAACCTTCCTTTCTTGCAGAATATGTATTTCCTTGTCCTAATATGTTTTCTTGTTTAACGGCAAGTTCAGTTTGCTCTTTTTGAATCTTACTTAATTGTTCATCTACTTGAGTTTGCTCAGCCATTAATTGCTCGAATTCTGTAGATTTAGATTCAAGGTCTTTGTTTAATTTATCAATTTCATCAGAAAGACCTGCAATTAAACCTGAGATTCTTTCTTTTTGAGCCGCTTGGTTATCTTTTTGGAATATATATGAATTAGCTTCAAGTTGCATTAATTCATCTCTAATTGCAAAATATTTTTTAGCAGCTTCAGCTTTTCTTTCAAGGGATGTAACGTTTCTTTCAATTTCAGCAAGTAATGCTTCTAATTGTTGCTTGTTAACTTCATAATCTTCAAGGTTCTTTAGAGCTTCTCTTCTTGCTTGCTTAGATGGTAATACGCCTGCAGCATCTTCAAATATTGAACGTCTATTTTCTGGTTTTGATTTAACGATTTCGTCAATCTTACCTTGTCCAATAATTGAATAACCTTCTCTTCCTAAACCTGTTTCTCTTACGATAGCAGCAAGATCAGTTAGCTTAGCTTGAGTTCCATTGATGTAATATTCTGAATTACCGTTCTTGTATAATTTACGAGTGATGATAACTTCATCAAAATCTAATGTTCTAAAAATTCTATCTGGGCCTTCGTTATTGAAAGTTAAAGAAACTTCGCTATATGACATAGCCTTTCTTCTTTCTGTTCCGTTGAAGATAACATCTTGCATACTTTTACCACGCAAAAGCTTGGCACTTCTTTCACCAAGTACCCATCTTACGGCATCTACGACATTACTCTTTCCGCATCCGTTTGGTCCTACAATAGCTGTAATACCATCTTGGAATTCTAGATGAGCTTTGTCCGCAAATGACTTAAATCCGTATGCGTCAATGCTTTTAAACTTCATTAATCTAAAGCCTTCTTATTAATATCCTTTATTTGATTCTTTACACTTCTTGGCAAAGATTCACATTCTGTGAACGCCTTGTCCTTTATTGTCTTTAATGTTTTTGGCAAAGCGATTTGCTTTAAAGATGAACACTTACCAAATGCATAAAAGTCTATACATGTAGTTCCATTTTTAAATTCAACATTTTCTAATGCCTTGCAAGCATAGAATGCGCTTTGTCCTACTCTTGTTAATGTTGATGGTAATTTAACATATGCTAAAGCTCTACATAAATAGAATGCTTCATCTTGGATTACCTTAACGCCTTCTTGAAGAACAACCGATCTTACAGATTGATTGTGATAGAATGCCTTAGGTCCAATAACCTCAACATTTGTTGGAAGCACAACATCTCCGCCGTTTCCGACATATGATGTTAAAACTCCATTTTCTATAATAAAGTCTTTTCTAGGACTTTCTTCAAAATCCTTAGTTAAAGTTTTTCTTTCTTGAATTAGGTTTTCAATTTTAAATAGTGTTTTATGAGCAGCTTGTGTTCTCGCTTCAGATGGTCTTGTACTCATTGTTTGATATAAAGAATCAATAAGCGCATAGATTTGCTCATCGATTTCTTTAGCAACCTTACTAGATACTTCTGGTAGGTGTTCAAATCTTGAACGAGTGTTTTCAATATCTGTAAATAAGTCCTCTTCAGGAACAGACATTTCAGTTATTAATTGAAATCTTCTAAGATATTTACTTCTTTGAGTTGTGTTCTTGTCTTCCTTCTTACCAAAACCAAATAATCCCACTTTTTAGCTCCTTTCACACTATACTATCTTAACATAGTATATTTTAATTTTCAAAGGTTATTTCTTTTAACTTCTGTGCTTTTCTAGATAGTGTCTAGCACATAGTTGTTCAGCTGATTTTAAATCGCTTGCTTTAGCAGTTTCTACAGCCTCGCCATCAACTCTTAACTCAACATAATGCAATGGTTCGTTATCCTTACCTTCTTTCTTAATTGGAAGGAATGTAACCCTATTTGCACCAAGCAATTCATACAATTGAGACTTAGGATCTTTTTGCAATTTATTTTCTTCGTGAATAACATCTGTTTCAAATAACGAAATGATGTAATGTCTTGCTGCTACATATCCTGCTGCGAAATCCTTATAGCCTGATGCGTCTGCATAAATTGCAGCTGTTGTTGATTCTATTAAATCAGATAAGATTGCATCTGATGGGTTCTTAATTAAACTTCTAAAGCACTTATCTAATCCTATTTCTCTTACCTTCTCCGCAAGAGGCGTTTTTGATGTAAATTTTTGTCTTAGAATTGTTAGGTTTCCTTCAGACATATCTTCATATATTAGAACTAGTCTTTCAGCGATAACTAGATTTAGGATGCTATCACCTAAGAATTCTAATCTTTCATAGCTTTCTTGTTTTGTTACGTTTTGTCTTTGGTCATTTGCAAATGATGAATGAGTTAGCGCTCTTTCTAACAAAGACAAATCTTTAAATTTATAATCGCAAACCCCTTCAATTATTTTTGCTGCGTCAAAGACTCTTTTATCTACTACTTGCATTCTTTAATTCCTTTTTCGATTAAGCCACATACATTTTCTTTAGCCATTCTAACTGCTTGTTCAATTGAAGCTTTGAATGGGATTTCTTGGCTTGAGCCATGAGCTTTAACAACTACTTTTTGTACACCTAAGAATACAGCACCGCCTACTTCGTCTGTGCTCATTTTTTTCTTAACTCCCTTTAGAGTTGGTTTTAACAATAGCGCACCAATTTTAGCCTTTAGACCATTTTCTTGAACGCCTTGCTTAATTAGTTTTATAAAGTTCTTAGCCATACCTTCGATAGCCTTAATTGCAACGTTTCCATCAAATCCATCACATACGATAACATCAACATCGCCATTTACAGCATCTGTTGCTTCAATGTTACCAACGAAATTCAAATTAGATTTCTTTAATAATTGATGAGCTTCTTTTGTTAAAGAATTACCCTTTTCTTCTTCTGCGCCATTATTTAATAAAGCAACCTTTGGAGATTCAATACCAAATGCACTTCTTACATAAATGTCGCCCATGATAGCGAATTCTTTTAACATTGATGCTTTACAATCTACATTCGCGCCTGCGTCACAAACTATTGTATATTTATTTTTAACAACAGTAGGAACAAGTGGAGCTAGAGTGGCTCTTTGTACACCATCGATTAATCTAACTATAAGTGTTGCTCCTGTTAAAAGCGCTCCTGTATTTCCAGAAGATACTAAACCATCGTAATCTTCTTCATGTAATTTATTTAAAGCAACTACCATTGATGAATCCTTTTTACGTCTAATTGCCATAATTGGGTTATCATCGTTTGTAATTACGTCATTTGCTTCAATGATTTCAATTTGGTCTGCACTATATGATAAAGTAGATAAAACTTCTTGAATTTTATCTTTAGCACCAACAAGTCCAACCTTTAAATCTTTGTCTGCGTTAATTGCTAAAACGGCTCCTTCAACAGCAGCTTTAGGACAATTATCTCCACCAAAACAATCTACTAAAATTTTCATTTTTTACCTCGTAGTTTACACCAGTATAAATTATATCACAAATATATTATTTATAATATATTATTTTTAAATTTTTTCTTTTAACTCTTTCCCAAAATGGCCGCGATTTGCGTGTGCATAGTCTATGCTTGTATAATAAATATATAAGCATGTTGTTTTAACATCGCTTTAATGAGGGGGTTTTTATGAAAGCAAAAAGATTTTTAGCAACTTTTTTAGTTGCGTTATTGGTGGTATCTTTATCCTTGTCTTTATTCGCATGTAATGGAGGCACATTAGAAGAAGTCTTAAATTCTGATTCTGAACTTAGCACCTTATTAAATGATTTCTTAGGAACAAGTAATGTTTCATTTAAATATAAATCGCAAGATGAAGAAACTGTAACAGTTGTTTCGGCAAACGCTTCAGATAACCATAGAACAAGCGCGGCTGATATAACATATAAATTAACATCTAATAAATTAGATGGTGTTACTCATTATAATACTGAGCTTTTATATGTATTTTATCCTAGAAACATCTTTACAAAGCAAACTCCAGTTGATGAGTGGAATGACCTTTCTAAGGGTGAATTTTCTAGAACATATATAGATACATTGTTTGCAAATTCCATCTTCCCTACTCTTGAAGAAGGCGAAACATTAACAATTCAAAAACTATTTGGATCAAATCCTCAAATTAACTCAATCTTTTCTAACGCAAACTTTAAAATAAAGAAATTCGAAAACAATACATATTACATTGAAGATATTTCAAAAACATATAATAGAGAGGAATCATTGCAATACATTAAAGCAACAGAGGAAATACTAGAAAGAAACAATGTTACTGTTCACACATTAGATATAACAGTTGCTTTTAAGGACATTTCATTTACTGCTACTGACAATAAGATTAGTAAAGTTTGTTTTACAGCAGAAGTAAATGCTGATATGGATATGTCAAAAGGAGAAGAACGCGACCATAGAATTGGAGTTGCTACATCAATTTGCGAATATGAATTCTATGACTATGGCACAACAACTATCATTGATGATCCAACAGATATTAAAGGAGAAGTTACTGAAGAAGTTTGGAACGCTCAAGTTGAGCAATTTGCATATGATAAGCTTCTAAGCTTCACTGGAACTGGTATTGGATTTAAATATGTAGAAAAAGAAGGCAATACTACTCAAGCCAATATTGCTTGCTTAATAAACCCAAACTACGTATATCTAGAGCAAACTTCACCATCAAGAGAAGATGCATATTATGTTATTAGTTCAGTAGATGAAACTAAGATTACATACACAAGATATTTATATAGTTCTACTGCACTAGATGGAGAAGCTTATCTCGCAGTCTCAGATTATTCAAAATATTATAAGGAAGAAGAAACAGAAGATTCTGTAGCAGACCCAACTTCTGCAGCATTCTCTGGAATTCTATTCGCTTCACATATTGCAGGACAATTAGAATTTGAAAACTTCACATTTAGTGAAGACCACTATGAAAGCACTGGCACTGTTCAAATTACAGATGGTCCTGAATTAAGCAATATAAAGGTATATTTCAACAATAATCTTTTAACAAAGATTACTTACACTTCTACAATGTATACAGAAGTGACAGAAGTAACAATAACATTTGGGTATGGATTTAAGTTGCCAGCACTTAGAAAAGCACCAGAAGCAACTACAACAACTTAATTCTAAATCACAAGAAATAATAGAAAAAAAACGCTTCTCGAAATGAGAAGCGTTTATTATTGTCTTATAACTAATTAGTTAGCCTTCTTTTGCTTTTGTTCAACAACTTGAACTCCATCATAGTAACCACAGTTTGGGCATACTTCATGATTCTTCTTTAGTTCGTGACAATGTGGGCACTCTACTAATGCTGGTTTTGTTAACTTCCAGTTAGCTGATCTTGTGTGCTTTCTTTGTTTAGATGTTTTTCTCTTAGGTACTGCCATTTAAGTCACCTCCATAGATAATTCTCGGCTTAATGCTTTTGAATTATATAGTATTTAATAAATTAATGTCAAACAAAAAATAAATAAATTATTTCTTTTCAACGATTTCTTTTGTTTGTCTTGCAATTACTAACTCTTCGTTAGTTGGAATAACCAAAATTCTAACCTTTGAGTTCTCTTTTGCAATATCAATAAATTGAGATCTAGAACCCCAGTTCTTTTCGTGATCTAACTCGATTCCTAGGAATTCCATGTTCTCCATGATTGATTCTCTTGATTCGTAAGCGTTTTCACCGATACCACCTGTGAATACTACGCAATCCAAACCGTTCATAGCAGCTGCATATGCGCCGATGTATTTTTGTGTATCGTAAACGAACATCTCTAGAGCAAGAGCTGCTCTTTCGTTGCCCTTCTTGTCTCTAGCTTCGTATAAGTCTCTTGAATCTGAAGAAACGCCACTAACACCAAGGTAGCCACATTCTTTGTTTAGATATGTAACTGTTTGCTTGAATGTTAAGCCCTTTCTATCTGCAAGCATTTCAGCAGCAGCAACATCGATATCACCAGATCTTGTTCCCATTGGGATACCAGCAAGTGGTGTCATACCCATAGATGTATCAATACACTTTCCATCTAATACAGCTGAGATAGATGAACCATTACCAAGGTGGCATGTAACAATCTTTCTAGCTGGATAGCCATGAGCTGTTAAATATTTGATAGCTTCTTGAGATACGAAGTTGTGGCTTGTACCATGAGCGCCATAACGACGAACATGATATTTTTCATAATCTTCATATTTAATTGCATATAGACCAGCTTTCTTTGGCATTGTAGCGTGGAAACCTGTATCAAATACTGCAACGTTTGGAACGTTTGGTAGGATTGCTCTGCATGATTCAATACAAGCGATGTGTGCTGGGTCATGTAATGGAGCGAAAGGAATATTTTCCTTTAGGTTAGCGATAACTTCATCGTTAATTAGTGTTGGAGCCATGTAAGCTTCACCAGCATTTACATATCTATGTCCGATAGCTGTAATTTCGTCGGTAGACTTGATAACGCCCATCTTTGCATCAACTAAGATTTCCATTAATAGGTTGAATGCATCTGTATGGTTAGCAAGTGGCTTTTCGAATACGAACTTTTCTCCATTTGCCTTGTGTGTAATCTTTGTTCCTTCAATTCCGATTCTTTCGATACCACCAGTACAGATAGCTGTTTCAGTTGTCATATCGATTAATTGATATTTTAGTGATGAACTTCCTGCGTTAATTACTAATACTTTCATTGTAAATCCCCTTATTAATTATTTTCTGCTTGGCATGCTGTAACTGCTACTAAGATAACGATATCTTCAACTACGCATCCTCTTGATAAGTCATTTAATGGTTTAGCAAATCCTTGGCAAACTGGGCCGATAGCCATGTATCCACCAAAACGTTGAGCAATCTTATAACCGATGTTGCCAGCGTTGATATTTGGGAATACGAATACATTTGCATGTCCTGCAACAGATGAACCTGGAGCCTTAAGTGCAGCAACTGTTGGAGATACAGCAGCATCGAATTGGAATTCACCATCGATTGCTAGATCTGGAGCAGCTTCTTTAGCGATTGTTAAAGCTTCTTGCATCTTTGGAACTGATTTGAAATATTTGTCATCGTTTCCTGAACCCTTTGTTGAGAATGATAACATAGCAACTTTTGGATCAAGACCAACGATTGATTTAGCTGTTGATGCAGATGCGATTGCAATATCTGCGATTTGTTGTGCATCTGGTTCAATGTTGATAGCGCAATCAGCAAATACTGCTGCACCATCTGGGTTATATGGATGTGGAAGCTTTTCATCAGCAATCATGATAAAGCAGCTTGAAACTGTCTTAATACCAGGAGCTGTCTTGATAACTTGTAAACCTGGACGAAGTGTATTTGCTGTTGAGTGGCAAGCACCTGATACATACCCATCTACATCTCCGTTCTTTAACATTAATGCACCGAACATTGTTCTATCTTTAGCTTGAGCAGCAGCTTGTTCTTCTGTCATACCCTTAGCCTTTCTTGCTTCGTATAAAATGTTTGCATATAAAGCTGTCTTTTCACTTGTTTCTGGATCAACAATTGTAACACCTGTTAAATCAACATCTGGAGCAACTGCCTTGCATTCTGCTTCGTTACCAACTAGAACGATCTTTGCAATGCCTTGCTTTGTGATTTCAGCTGCAGCTTCGATAACTCTCTTATCTTCACCTTCGCATAGTACGATTGTCTTTTTTAATGTTTTTGCTTTATTGATAATGCTGTCTACTAACTTACTCATTATGAGCCTCCAAAATGACTTTATTTTTTAAATATTTTCTTTTATAATGCTATTATAAACGCACGAATAATTTATGTAAAGAAAATTAAGGGAAAAATATATGCGAATCGGTTTTATAGTTGCAGAATATAACCCACTACACAATGGGCACATCAAACACATCCAAATGACCAAAAAAGAACTATCTTGTGATGCAATTGTATGCATCATGAGCGGTGATTTTGTTCAACGTGGAGAAGTTGCAATTGCAGATAAATATACAAGAGCAAGATGGGCAATTGAAGCTGGAGCTGACATGGTTGTTGAACTTCCAGTTGAATTTGCTTTAGGCTCAGCACAAGTATTTGCTGACGGCGCTGCCAAAGTAATTGATTACTTTGATTGCGAGAAATACATCTCTTTTGGTAGCGAATGTGGAAGCGAATATGTACTTGAAAAAATCGTTGAAATTATGGATAGCGAAGAATTCCAATCTTATCTTCACGATGCAATTCAAGGTGGCAATTCTTATGCTCAATCTCAAAAGGATGCCCTTGTAAAATATTTAGATGCGCATAATATCGATAAATCTATTGCAAGTATTTTGGATGGCTCAAATAACATTCTTGGAATTGAATACATTAAGGCTATAAAGTACATGGCTATATCTCCATTTACGATAAAGAGAGATGGCGATTATAACTCATCTGAAGATAATGAAAACCCATCTGCAACGCAAATAAGAAAAGCTCTATATAGCGGCGAATCAATTGATGCAAAAGTTCCACCTTTTGTTAGCGAAGAATTGATTGATGTAAAGGACAATAAAGACAAACTATTTGCCCTTATTAAATACGAGTTTGCAAAGAAGAATAATTTAGACAAAATCTTTGGAATGAATGAAGGATTAAACAATAGATTCTTGAACTATCTACAAAAATATAACTCATATAATGAGTTCATTGAACAAGTTAAGACAAAACGTTATTCAGAATCTACTCTATCTCGTGCTTTAATTAACGCGCTTATAGATAATACATTTACATTTAAAGATGTAATTGATCACTTCCCTGATTATTTAAATATCTTGGCAATTAGAGATTCTAAAAAAGATTTATTATCTATTATCGAAGCCGATTTAGTAACAAAGCCAGCTGAGCTTGCAAAACTTGAAAAAGATAAGCACGTAAATTCTACTTTAGATAAAAAGGCTTCTCAATTATTTAAATCACTTTCTTACGAATATGATAATTATATGCAAATAATAAATATTTAAAACAAATAAAAAGCATTAATAAAGGGCTGTCTTCACAGCCCTTTAATTTATTACATTTGAGGTTGATTTGGATCTTGTGCTGGGTATTGTGGGAATACCTTTTGTTTTGCTTGAACGATAACATCTACGATTTCTCTAGAATGAGATTCAGCTTCATCATATAATCTTGCTAAATCGTTGTAAGCTTGTCCTACCATTCCGTTAGCATAATCTGTAGCATCCTTTAAAATCTTATCTGCTTCTGCTCTTGCATCTTCAACAATCTTGTTTTCAGAAACAAGCTTAGCAGCATCAACTCTTGCCTTTTCAATAATATCTTGAGCATTCTTGTTTGCTGTAGCGATAATATTTTGAGCATCCTTTCTAATTAATCTAGCTTCAGATAATTCGCTTGGTAGTAAATTTCTAATAGCTGCGATGCATTCTAAGCAAGCGCTTTCATCAACAAGCTTTAAATCGCTCATGAAAGATTTCTTTGCTAATGTGATTTGTGATTCTAATTTGTTTAGGTATTCTTCAACACTTTGTTCGATCATAGTTTTTTATCCTCGTATATCCTTTTAATTAATTTTACAGTATTTTTTGGAACAAGTCCCCTGATTTCTTCATTATTTTTTAGCGCATCTCTAACTTTTGTTGAACTTATTGTTACGCTATCTTCGTTTGCCTTATATAATATGGTTTTTATTTTACCATGTTCTTCATTATATTTGGCCATCTCAATTTCATAATTATAATCTTCTTGAGTTCTATATCCTCTTGCAATTATATCAATATTATTTTGATTTAGAAAACTAAATACATAGCCTTCGCAAATTTCTACAATAATATTTTTATATTCTTTTAAAGCAGCCTCAGCTATTTTCTTTCTCTCATCGAATGTGAAAAAGACATCTTTTTGTTCATTTTGTGCTATAAGCACAACTACTTTATCAAAGTCCTTTAAAGCATCTTCAATTATGCTTATATGGCCATTTGTTATAGGGTCGTAACTTCCCGTTACAGCACATATTTTTTGAGATAGCTTTATATAATCTACAACAACTTTTCCAAATACTTTTGTCTTTTCAACATAAAATTCTTTTGGAAGTGTGTATTCTTTAGTATCATCATGCTCGTAGATTAGATAGCTATCGCTTGTAAATAAATCTCTTGCTTTTATAATTCTTACAATATCATTTATACAATCAAGAGCATATGGCGCATCTACGAATATATAATCTACTTTTCCAACAATTGAGTTTAAAGCTTCTCTATAATCTCTATTTAGAATCTTGTACTCACCCTCTATTCCCTTTAAATTTTGTTTTAAAATATTTAAAGAAGAATTAGCATTGTCAGAGAAAATAACTTCCTTAGCGCCCCTAGATATGGCTTCAATTCCCATTGAGCCAGTACCGGCGAATAAATCTATAAATCTTGAATTAGTAACTCCGAATTGAATAACATTAAATATAGATTCTTTAACTCTATCGATAGTAGGTCTAATATCCTTACCTTCAAAAGATACTAAATTTCTTCCTCTATATTTACCACTAATTATTCGCATAGACATTCCCCTCGGTAACAATCATATCTAGCTTTACGTCAAATTTATCTACATCAATTGAGTCAACCTTTTGCGCTTCAAAGGCAACTCCAATTTTTGTACAATTACATTTAGCAAAGAATCTATCATAATAGCCTTTGCCTTTTCCTAATCTATTTAAAGATTCATCAAATCCTAAAAGTGGAGTTATACAAATATCTATATCTACATCTTCAGGATTTAATTCTTTACCTATTGGTTCTTTTATATTAAAAGCCCCTATACTATATTCTGTGTCTTTATCAATTTTAATTAGAACCATTTCATCGCCTTTTACCTTTGGTAAATAGACATTAAATGTATCTAAATATATTGATATTAATTCATCTACATTAACCTCTGATGGTAGCGCTTTATACAAGAGAATTGATTTGCCTTTCATATTAAGTCCCTTGATCTTTTGGCAAATCAAAGTGCTTAGAGTTTGCTTATTATCAAGGGTTCTTAATTTTTCTCTTATCAATAATCTTGCAGATTGCTTATCCATATTACATTTGGCTCTTGTAGTAATTAATTAGACAACCTTGCTTAATGATTTCTCTTTCATCATCTGTTAAAGCATCAACCTTTAACTTAGCATCGATAACTTTTCCGTCTCTAATAATCTTAGCGTCAAAGTTTAAATCATTCTTTGCTAATTTTTCTTTGATATTTTCGATGATGATAATATCGTTTAGCTTGAATGTATCTTCACTAATGAATGGGAACATACCCCAGTTGATTAGGTTACTTCTATATCTCTTTGTAGCATATTCTCTAGAGATGTTGCATACACCACCTAAAACTCTTTGGCAAGATGCAGCTTGTTCTCTTGCAGAGCCATCACCTGGCTTTACAGCAAAGATACCAGAACCAATTGATGTTGTACCCTTTAGAGTTACATTTGCAAGCTTAATTGCGTCTTCGTATTCTTTATCTAACTTGCCTTCTCTTCTTTGCAATTCAGAAGCATAGATTCCCTTAGCTCTTTCAACATACTTTGGATCTTTTCTAGATAAAGCAAATTCAGCAAGCTTTAGAGGGTTTGATCTATATGAAGATGTTTCACCTGATGGAATTAATTCGTCAGTTGTTGTAACTGGGTCATTAATTTCAGATGCAAGCTTAACAATAATATTATCTGTTAGAGAAATTTGCTCTGGCCAATCTCTGATGTTTGGACCATATTGTAATTCAAGATTTTCTTGAGCATTACCATATCCGTTATAAACTCTATTCTTATAGATAGTGTCATCAAAGTGGAATGCTGGGATTGTGTTATCGTAATCGATATCTAAAGCGCTAGTTAAAACGCCTCCGTTTGCAGCTGTAGCTGCAATAGATCTTGAGTCCATTAGAGCAACTGAAGCGATTTGTCCATTAGCTGGCTTGCTTCCTTCTCTGTTTTCGAAGTTTCTTGTTGAGTGTCTAATACTTAAAGCGTTATTAGCAGGAACGTCTCCAGCACCAAAACATGGTCCGCAGAAACATGTCTTTATGATAGCGCCAGCCTTTAACAATTTTGTTAAAGCTCCCTTGTCTAATAAATCTTCGTATGTTGGTGTAGATGCTGGGTAAACACTTAGAGTGAACTTACCAGATCCAATATTCTTATCCTTAAGGATTTGAGATGCTTCGTAGATATTGTCATATGTACCACCGGCACAACCAGCGATAACACCTTGTTCTACATATACCTTGCCATCCTTAACCTTGTCTAGAAGTGAGAACTTAGCATTCTTTAGAAGCTTGTTTCCTTCTTCTTCTGCCTTAGCTAAGATATCCTTTGGATTTTCAATAACGTCTTTTAAGTTGTAAACGTTGCTTGGGTGGAATGGAAGAGCGATTTGTGGTTCAATTGTAGATAAATCAACTTCTACGATTCCATCGTAGTATGCAACCTTTTCTGGCTTGATTTCTTTATAATCGTTTAGTCTTCCTCTGATAGCGTAGTAATTCTTTACTTCGATATCATCTGTTCTCCAGATAGAAGATAAACATGTTGTTTCTGTAGTCATAACATCGATACCGTTTCTATATTCAATAGGAAGGTTCTTGATGCCATCACCGATAAATTCCATAACCTTATTCTTAACGAATCCAGATTTGAATACTGCTCCAATAATAGATAGAGCTACGTCTTGTGGACCTACACCCTTTCTTGGAGCACCTGTTAAGTTAATAGCAATAACATCTGGGTATTTAACATCGTATGTTCTATTTAACAATTGTTTAACAAGTTCTGGACCACCTTCACCCATAGCCATAGTACCAAGCGCACCATAACGAGTATGAGAGTCACTACCTAAAATCATCTTGCCGCATCCAGACATACATTCTCTCATGTAAGTATGAATAACTGCTTGATGTGGTGGTACATAAATACCGCCGTACTTTTTAGCAGCAGACAAACCAAATACGTGGTCATCTTCATTTATTGTTCCGCCAACTGCACATAGTGAGTTATGACAGTTTGTTAATACATATGGAATTGGGAATTTCTTTAAACCACTTGCTTTAGCTGTTTGAATGATACCAACATATGTAATATCATGTGATGCCATAGCATCAAACTTAATCTTTAAGCCTTCGCCCTTTGCTGTAAGTGGAGCTGTGTTGTGGTTCTTTAGAATAGAATAAGCCATAGTACCTTTGTAGGCTTCGTCTAGTTCTTTTTCGTTGTAACCTTGTTGAATTAATTGTTCTTTTGTTAGGAATTTATCCCCGACAAAATACATACCTTGAGAAATCAAGTTAATCATTTTTATCTATACCTCGTGTTTATTAACTATTTTTTATACAAACGATAATTAATTGGTTAGGATCTACGTCTGTATTATCGATTGGATAGCCTGTGTATCCTGATGGAACAAAGTGTGTCCATTCGCTTCTATTATTACAATAGAAATTCAAAACGCAAGGACCAGAAGTTCCCATCTTTTGTACGATGTAATTATATGCTCTCATAGCCTTTGCTGTATTTTCGGTTTCATTACCATCTAATACAAGGTCATAAGTGTTGCCATTATATGTAAACTTCATTAATGAATATGGGTTTACATAATTATCGTATGCATATAATTTACCATAAACGCTAACTTTTGCAATATGTTTATAATCAATTTGTGCTTGTCTATATGTCATTAAGAAGTATTCGAAGTCTAAAACTTCATATTTTTTCGAACTAATAGAAACAGAAGCGCTTCCCCATGTAGCATCAGAAATATACCAACTTCCACCAATATATACTTCATTCCAAGCATGTCCGCCACCCTTTGCTGTACCAGTTACCTTATGGCAAGGAATACCCATAATGTTACACATAGCAGAATATGCAGAAGCTATACCGTTACATACCGCAAGTCCATTGTTGAATACGCCTTCCATATAGAAGCAAGACCAACCATAGATTTGAGAATATTCAGATGTTCCTTGATATACGGCATCTAATTCAGCAGCAGCATGGTCGTACAAAACATTTACGCATAGCCATTCATATATTGCTAATACTTGTTCATATTCCGTCATGTTCTCATCAAGAATTGATCTTAAAACGTTCTTGATTGTTGAATATAGATTATTCAACGCAGATGTTGTTGGGACAGGTAAATATCCATGCTCTAACGCTTGATATAATTCAACAGAATTTGAAACGCTTGCAGTTCCGTTATTGTTTAATTCAATTGGCAATTGAGATGTATAACCTGTAGTTGAATACAAACGAACATATCTCTCGATTTCAATATAATTAGCATTTATAGTATCGCTTGTATTTGCCTTTGTTCTATTCACATTTGGAGCCATAACGCTGTTCATTTGAATACCTATTCTATAAGATTGATCTGAAACAGGTCCTGAAGTTAATTTATAGTAAGCAATAGAATATTGTGTAGCTTCAGGAAGTTTTGACAAAACTTCTTGCAAGAAATCTAATACAAATGTTCCATTAGACAATACCATCTCCGATTCATATAAATGTCTATCTACGACACCATTTGTTCTATGAGAATAATAATCTGAAGATAAATCCATTTGCTCTGGTTCGCTTATATCGAAATCAAAGCATACATCAATTCCGCAATATCCAGTATAATTTGAGTTTGAAGGTGCGAACTCTTCATCTGTTCCATACATTGCCATATAGAACATTAAATCGTATGCTTCTTCCCAACTTGTAATGTATTTATTTCTACTATTTCCGTAAATTGTATATGAATTCTCAAGGAAGTTCTTTGCTGTTGAAGTCATTTCTGTCGCATCTTTTGAAGCATATAGTGAATATCCAAATGTTATAGCGTCTGTTGAATATCTATTGCCGTCCTTAACCGCAATTATTCTAAAGGTATCAGATGCAACCTTTAATAGATTTGTTGCATCAAAACTATTTCCATTAAATCTTGAAGCAGATGCTGTAGATGTATACTCAGATCCTGCTCCAATCTTTACGATATAAGAATCTGCATTAAATGCGCTATCCCATCTAATAATTACATTTGGATAATCATCAATATCAATCTTTACATTATATGGAATATATTCGTCTGAATTATAGATTGTAACATCTAAAGATATTGAACCTAAATCTGTAGCTAATTCAACAAGATGTGAACCAGCATTTAATCTATCTATTATTGTTGAAGTAATTGTAATTGCGTTTGATTCAACGCTATAAGCAACATTTGCTCCATCAATTGCTACGTTATAGATGTTTGCACTTGTAATAGTCTCTTGGAAATTCAAAGTCAATTCTGTTGAATTCTTCTTAAAGTAGTTACCTGGAGTAATTGTATATGTATCACCCTCAAATACAGCAAAATACAAAACATCACTTGGAGCGTTTGTGTAATTGATTACAATTCTATTCTTATAACCAACTTTTGCACCACTTACTACTGAATTTGCAATAACTAAGATATCATCAGTATCACCAACGATATAGTCGCCCGCAATAGATTGTCCATTATATGTAATTGAGCTTATAGATGTATTTGTCAAAGGAATACAAATATTCTTTGCATCTGTCGTTACAACGTCTTGTTGTAAATTCAACATTGCAGATGAAGACATTTCTACATATTTTGTAGAGTCCAATAATGCATTTGGAACGAACAATGGATACAAATCTAAATCTTGAGCATATCTTGCAGTTTCATCAAACATTGTTGTGAAGGTTGAATCTATATACCAACCTACAAAGTGGTCGCCAGGCTTTATAGCAGCAGGAAGAGACATTGGAGTATCTTCAATTGTGTATGTTGATGGAATTGTTCCTGTACCAAGGCTCCAACCATCCATGTCATAATGTATGTTATATGTAATAACTGCCCAATCAGCATAAAGTGTTATATCACTATCAATTGCAGTTCCAGATGTAAATAATGTCATCTTTGAGGAATCAGTATACCAACCTTCAAATGTATAACCAAGTTTTGATGGATCAGATAAATTTAGTGTTCTATGAACAGCTGTTACATTTGCTGGGTTTGAAGCGGCATTTGTACCACCATCTAAATTATATGTAATATAGTATGGATGTTCACGCATAATTGATGTTAGGAACAAATCTTCTGCATATCTTACATTTTTTGTATCTAGCATTGTTCCATTTGCAGAATCTTTACACCAACCCATAAAATCGTAATCAGTTTTAGTTACAGTTGGTAATTCAAGTGGATTATCTTCAACTGTATATGTTAATGGCATAGTACCAACTAATGATTCGCCATCTCCTAGTTCATAATCGATATTATATGTAATAATGCTCCATTTTGCGTAAACGGTAATATCTGTATCATATAGAGTTTCGTTGCTATATGGAGATGCAAATTCAGAATCTAAAAACCAGCCATCAAAATTATAACCAAGTTTTGTTGGTCTAAGCAATGTTAGACCTGTTTCATATTTAAATTTTGCTGGGTTTTTAGAATTATTTGTACCGCCATCTAATTCATAAGTGATAATAAATCCAGTAGATTCCCATTTAGCATATAGAGTTGTTGAGCCCCATACTCTATCGTATTCAACATTCCATGGTTTTGTTAAAGCTTCGTCTCTATACCAACCTATAAATGTATAGCCATATTTTATTGGTGTTACCATATCTGGATTTAATTTCTTACCAAAATTATATTGTTGTGCAGTTAAAACTGCACCACCAGTTGTGTTAAATGTTATTGTATATGGATTTACGATAGAAGTTTCTGGAACGAATTTCGCATAATATTTTAAATCCGAAGTAATTGCCTCATTTTCATATGAATATTCATGGACCTCTGAAGTATATAAGCTATCTATATACCAACCGGCAAATACCATATTACTTTGAGTTGGATCTGATGGGAAAGTAACAATTTCGTTACCTTTTGATCTAATTGCGGTATAAACTTCCCAACCAGAATCTGATTTCACATAAAAGATAATTGTATGTCTAGTATTCTCTGAGCTGCTTGAACATGCAATAAATCCTATCGCCATTGTAGCAATAAGAATAAGCATAAATAATAAAATGAATATCTTCTTTTTGTTCATATTATAAATATATAATATAAAATTTAACTAGTCAAACCCGAATTTTGCCAAATAAGGCACTAATTTAGAAAATACTTCATTGCATAGCCAATTGGCCTAAAAGATAACTTACTTTTTCTAAGTCCTTCATCGCCCAGATCTTCTTGACGATTGATAATTCTTGCATCTTTCAACACTTCTTTTACAAACATATTTGCAAGTTTTGGATATGCCCCATCATATTCAATATCTGCTTTTTCAATATGAATAATACCAACATTAGATGGTGTAATTTCACCTAGAGTAAACCCAACCAAATTATCTTCAACATACAAAACATAAGCATAGATGTTATCTTCTTTTGCCATATCAAGTGACATTCTTATTGCCATTTCTTCAGACACTCTATCTTGATTCATATATTCTTGATCTTGAGTGCCTTCCCACTTTAAAAGTAGTTTTTCTACAGCACATCTATCTGAATCTGTATATTCTCTAAATATATAATTGTATTTCTTATCAAAAGCTGCAACATGGTTTCTTTTTGCGTGATATTTCTTGCCTTTTAATTCAATTAAATCTTGAGTTGAATATAAATATTCATTTTGTTCAACAATGTTTGTCACACTCAAGTCACACTCGCCTAAAACATCTATATATTCTTGTGGCACACCAAGCATTGCAAAGTCGCTATTTTCACTCTTTGCTTGTTCTCTTGCCATCTTGATTGCATCTTTAACTTTTGAGATGTCACACATTGGAGGCAAGTATAAAGTATCTTGTTTTATCCACTTTTTAAACTTCTCATTTGTCTTGAATCTAATGAACGCGATATCGTTTTCGCACGCGAATTCCATTGTTTCGTAATTGAAGAAATCCCAAACCTTTAGATATAACTTTGACCATTCAGAGCCATTATATAAAGTTTTAGATTGAATATTTTTTGCTATCTCAAAATCTTGATCTTTAATTTTATTAAAAAGCATTTTCATTTCCTTGTCACACAATTTTTTCGTGTGTTATAATAGCGCGTATGGAAAAGCAGTTCATAGTAAAACAAAAAACATGGATATACATAGTCGCTAGTGTACTTTTGATTATATTATTAGGCTCTATACTTGTCAATTTGCTTGCAATTTTTAGAGTTGGCAATATGATGTCTTCATTTATTCCACTAGATGCTGCATCAATAGTTATAATGGCTATTGTTGCCCTATTAATTGTGTTATTCATCTTCCTATCTAGATACAAAGTATCTAAAGATGGCATTTTTGTTTACATTGGCTTTTTTAGATTATCTTACAAATACGAAGATATCTATCTAATGAGAGTTAACTCTTCAAAGACAATGCTTTTACTATATGTAAAGGCACAAAATGAAGATAAAGCAGACATTAAAGATGATTCTTCAAATCTATATGCAAACATTTTGCAAATCTTCCTTCCTCAATCTAGAGTTGATGAATTTGTAAATGTTGTTAAATCTAACGCTAAAGATTTGGCATTTGAAATATTGCCAGATGAAAGGAAATAATATGGACGCTATAGTTGCTACAAACAATGCTCATAAATTAGCTGAAATCCGTTCTTATTTAAGCGGACACTTCGATTCTATTAAGTCTTTAAAAGATATGAATATCAATATAGATATCGATGAAACAGGCACAACATTTTTAGAGAATTCTTTGATTAAAGCTAAAACTATTAGTGAAATGACAAACATGATTGCAATCGCTGACGATTCAGGTTTATGCGTTGATGCTCTTGATGGTGCTCCAGGCGTTTATTCAGCAAGATTTGCCCAAGAGATTTGCGATGATGCAAAAAACAATGAAAAATTACTTGCCACATTATCTCAAAAAGGTGTTTTATCTTATAAGGATAGAACAGCGCACTACACTTCTATAGTTGTTATCTATTATCCAGATGGACACTATGTATATGGCGAAGGTAAAGTAGAGGGACATATTTTAGATAAGTATGTAGGCGATGGCGGTTTTGGTTACGATCCACTATTCTATTGCGATGAGATTCAAAAGACATTTGCTCAAATCACAATGGAAGAAAAGAATAAGGTTTCTCATAGAGCAAGAGCCCTTGAGGATGTACTAAAGAAGCTATGAAGAACATTGTAGTAATTTCAGATTCACATGGTATGTTGCCAAGAGATGATGAGTTCTGGCAAATCCTTGATGAAGCGGATTATATATTCCATCTTGGTGATGGTATAAAGGACATTGATAAATTAAAAACAGTCTATAAAGATAAGGTTGAATATGTGCAAGGCAATTGCGATACATACGATGCTGAACCTTTCAAACTTGTCAAAGTAGAAGATGTAACTTTCTTGCTAACTCATGGACACAAATTTGGAGTTAAGCACGATTTAGACGACCTTGCATTTGAATGTTCATATCAAGGTGCACAAATTGGATTATATGGCCATACACATAGAGCTCAAATCGATGAGTTAGACAATGGTATAGTTCTTATCAATCCAGGCTCAATAGGATACGAAGAATCTTATTGTTATATTACAGTTGTAAAAAATAAAGCGGTGTACAAAATTGTACAACGATGAGGAATTTTAGATATGCAAAGAACAGATATTAGAAATATTGCGATTATCGCACACGTAGACCACGGTAAGACTACACTAGTAAATCAATTACTAGTTCAAAACGGTATCTTCAGAACAAACGAAACTGTCGTAGATAGAGTTATGGACAGTGGAGATATCGAAAGAGAAAGAGGAATCACTATCCTTGCTAAGAACACATCAGTTCACTACAAAGGCGTAAAAATTAACATCATCGATACACCAGGACACGCTGACTTCGGTGGCGAAGTTGAACGTATTTTGTCTATGGTAGATGGCGTTGTACTTTTAGTTGATGCTGTTGAAGGATGTATGCCTCAAACTAGATACGTTCTAAAGAAGGCTTTAGGCTTAAGCAAGAGCGTTGTAGTTTGCGTTAACAAAATTGATAGAGGCGGTGATCCAAATCAAGTTATCGACCAAGTTTTAGATTTATTCTTAGAATTAGGTGCTAACGACGAACAAATTGACTTCAAGACTGTATTTGCATCAGGAAAACAAGGTTGGGCTACATTAGATCCTACAAAGCCAGGAACAAACATGGACCCACTTCTAGATACTATCCTATCTGAAATCCCTGCCCCAGAAGGCGACATCAATAATGGTCTTCAAACTGTTATTTGTAATATTGACTACGATGAATACGTAGGTAGAATTGGTATTGGTAAGATTACAAGAGGTAAGATTACATCTGGACAACAAGCTGTTGTTTGCCATAGAGATGGAACATCTACTCAAGTTAAGATCGCTAAGCTTTATGAATTCGAAGGTTTAAAGAGAGCTGAATGCGAAGAAGCTTCAGTTGGTGATATCGTTGCTATAAGCGGTATCGAAAAATTAAACATTGGTGAAACAATCTGCGATGTAGATAAGGTTGAACCACTTCCATTCGTTGCTATTGATGAACCTACACTATCTATGATGTTCATGGTTAACAATTCACCATTCGCTGGTAAAGAAGGTAAATTCGTAACAAGTAGACACCTTCGTGCTAGATTATTCAAAGAAGTTGAAACAAACGTAAGTATGAGAGTTGAAGAAACAGACTCTGCAGATAGCTTCAAGGTATTTGGTAGAGGCGAACTTCACTTGTCTATTCTTATTGAAACAATGAGACGTGAAGGATATGAATTCCAAGTTTCTCGTCCAAAGGTTATCTTCAAAGAAATCGATGGCGTTAAGTGCGAACCAATTGAAGATTTAGTTGTAGACGTACCAGATGATTATGTTGGTGCTGTTATGAGCAAGGTTGGCGCAAGAAAAGGTGAATTAAAGAAAATGGATCCAGATGGTAGAGGTGGTACAAGATTAGAATTCTCTATCCCATCTAGATGTTTAATCGGATATAGAAGCGAAATGCTTACAGATACACGTGGATACGGTGTTATGACACACGTATTAAATGGATATGAACCATATAAGGGTGACATCCAAGAAAGAAACAGAGGTTCTGTTGTTGCTTTTGAAGATGGTGTTTCTACAACATATGGTCTATTCAATGCTCAAGAAAGATCTACCCTATTTATTGGACCAGGTGTAAAGGTTTACGAAGGTATGATTGTAGGCGAAAATTCAAGAGAAGAAGATCTTCCTGTAAACGTATGTAAAGAAAAGCATTTATCTAACTGTAGATCATCAGGTGCTGATGAAGCTTTGAAGTTAATTACACCTACTGTTATGTCTCTAGAACAATGCCTAGAATTCATCAAAGATGATGAATTAGTTGAAGTTACTCCTAAGAGTATTAGACTAAGAAAAGTCATTCTAGACAAGGCTGAAAGAATGAGACAAATGGCTCGTGCAATGCGTAATTCATAAACGCAAAAAATATACGAAAAATAAGGCTCAAATTGTTGACACACCACATTTCCTTTGTTATACTTTTTAGGCATCGTGGAAATGCGAGTGTAGTTCAATGGTAGAATACCAGCCTTCCAAGCTGGCCGCGTGGGTCCGATTCCCATCACTCGCTCCAGGAAATGGGTCTGTAGCTCAGCTGGATAGAGCATCGCCCTTCTAAGGCGGTTGTCGGGGGTTCGAATCCCTCCAGGCTCACCATTGTGGTGGGTATAGCCCAGTTGGTTAGAGCGCTAGTTTGTGGCACTAGAGGCCAAGAGTTCGACTCTCTTTACCCACCCCAATCACGAGGGAATGCCACTACAAAAAACATATAGGGGTATCGCCAAGTGGTAAGGCAACAGACTTTGACTCTGTTATCCGTAGGTTCAAATCCTGCTACCCCTGCCAAAACGATTGTAACTTGAAATAAAATAATATATAATAATGTACGTTATGCACCATTAGCTCAGTTGGTAGAGCACCTGACTCTTAATCAGGGTGTCCAGGGTTCGAGTCCCTGATGGTGCACCAATAATGTGTGCGGATGTGGCGAAATTGGCAGACGCGCTAGACTTAGGATCTAGTGTCTTCGACATGGGAGTTCGAGTCTCTTCATCCGCACCATTTTTTTTGCGGGAGTGGCTCAGTGGTAGAGCGTCGCCTTGCCAAGGCGAATGTCGCGAGTCCGAATCTCGTCTCCCGCTCCAAACACAATTTGTTCCATTAGCTCAGTTGGTAGAGCACATGACTTTTAATCATGTTGTCCCGGGTTCGACTCCCGGATGGGGCACCAAAAAGAGCTGTTAAGTTTAATACCTAGCAGCTCTTTTTTTTATTCCCTTTTCGTTGCAGAAAATTATATACCTAATAAAATAAATAAGGTCGAGAGTTTTATCTCCCGACTTTATTTGTTGAAACGGTTTATATATTCTGGAAACGATCTATATCTTCCAATCTGCAGATAGTTTTTGAGTTTCTACCATCTTTGTAAAGTTTGAATTCTTGTTTTTTAATAATTCAGATGGAGCCCCTTGTTCTACTATCTTTCCGTTAGCTATATAAACTATCTTGTCCGCATTTTCTACAGTTCTCATTCTGTGAGCGATAATAACGACCGTCTTATCCTTTGTTAGCTTAGAGATGGCTTGTTGTATCTCCGTCTCGTTTTCAGCGTCTAGTGAGGCTGTTGCTTCGTCTAGCAAGATTATTGGTGCGTTCTTTAAAAGTGCTCTAGCAATAGATATTCTTTGTCTTTCACCACCAGATAGATATGCACCATTCTCGCCAATTACTGTATCTAGACCATATGGCAATCTTGATATAAACTCATCACATCTAGCTTCCTTAGCAGCCCAGATTACTTCTTCATCTGTTGCATCGCTCTTACCGATTCTAATATTTTCTTTAATTGTGTTATTGAACAATACAACATCTTGGAATACGATTGAATAATTCTTTAGTAATTCTTCTGGATCAATCTTTGCAATGTCCTTTCCGCCAAGTGTAATTTCTCCACTATTTGCATCATAGAATCTTGCAGCCAATTTACCAATCGTAGATTTACCACCACCGCTTGGGCCAACTAACGCTGTTACTTCGCCTTGCTTAGCAACAAGTGATACACCATTTAATACGCCTTCGTTTTCATTATATGCAAACTTAACATCTTTAAATTCAATATCATAGTTGTTAACCTTAACATCAGTATCTCCTGTTTGGATTGGATATTCTTGAATAGCTCTTGTTCTATCTATTGTTAATTCTTGATCAATGATTGCTGCCAAGTTAACTAATGCACCACTCATTGGCTCATAGATACGAGATACAACGATTAGATACATAAAGAATACTGGAAGAGATAATTTACCATTTGCGATTAAATATCCACCAACTAATGCTGTTGTAGCAATACCAATCTTTAGAATCATTTGTGCTGTAATTACGAATGCAGCAACACCAATTTCGGAAATAAGACCTGCTTTTTCACGCTTCTTGATACTCTTCATAATTGGAGCAAGCATTCTTTCTTCAGCTGCGTTTGCTTTGAAGTCTTTGATTGTCTCAATATATTCATGAATATTTGATTCACATTCAACTGAAGCAGCTAACTTTGGCTTATTAACCTTATCTTGTAATTTTCTTGAAGTAAATACAATTGTCATAGCCACTGGGAATACCCAAATACTTGCAAGTGTCATTCTCCAATCAAATCCAAATAAAGAAATGATAACTAAAGTTGTTGAGATAATTGAGCCATAGAATTGAGGCATAATGTGTGAGAAGTTTTGTTCAAGCAAAGTTGTATCGCTAAGTACTACTTTTGTTAAATCTCCCACATCCTTTTTGCCAAAGTATGCTAAAGGTAATTTTCTCAATCTTTCAGCAAGTGATATTCTACGTCTTTCTGATTCTCTATATGTTGCCCCAAATTCGGCATCATATTGCATTAAATTTAGAATATAGATTACGACTAATGCAAGTGCTGTTGTAATACTATATACCCAATATCCTGTTGTTGTAATTCCATCTCCAAGTAAATCTGAAACCACAAAGTATGCTATTGAAATTGGCATCATCAATGCTATATCAGCAACAGTTGCCCATATAACAGCTTTGATGAAGTCCTTCGCGCCCTTTTGAGATAGAGCGAATCTTTTCATTAAATAATTAACCATATCGATTACCTCCCTACCTTCCAAGTGATTGCTTCTTGATAGTCATTCCACATCTTTGCATATACATTCTTATTTGCCATAAGCTCATCATGTGAACCTTGTTCTGCAATCTTTCCTTCTTTTATTACTAAGATTCTATCTGCATTCTTTACTGTAGATAATCTATGAGCAATCATAATAACGCTCTTGTTCTTAGCCAAGTTTGCAAATGCTAATTGAACTAATCTTTCGTTTTCAGGATCAGCAAATGCTGTTGCTTCATCCAATAACAATATCTTTGAATCTCTTAAGAAACATCTAGCAATACATACACGTTGTGTTTCCCCGCCAGATAGGTATGTTCCTTGAGTACCAATAACTGTATGGATACCATCTTTGAATTTTGCTAAGATATCGTTACATTGAGCCAATTCTAAAGCCTTTAACACTTCTTCTTCAGTAGCATCAGGTTTTGCTAATCTAACATTATCTAAAATTGTGCCTCTAAATAATTTATTGTCTTGGAATACATAAGATAAAGTACTTCTTAGAGTCTTTAGGCTCATGTCCTTAATGTTTACGCCACCAATTTTGATTTCGCCTTCTTTTACGTCATAGAATCTAGCAATCAAATTAGCGATTGTTGACTTACCACCACCACTTGGACCAACTAATGCTATAAGAGAATTTTCCTTAACATTGAAAGTTACATTATCTATAGCATTAATTTTTGAATTCTTGTAGTTGAATACTACATTATTAAATTCAAGATCAAAACCATTTGGTTCTTTTGGATTTTCTGGTTCTTTTAATGGTTCAATTTCAAGAACTGAATTTACTCTCTCTAAAGCATCATCAACAAGCATTGTATTTTCTGACATAAACAATACCTTTGTGAAACATGTAGCAATAATTGGAGTAAAGATAATATAGAACATCAAATTAACAATGAATATATCATCTACCATCTTATAGCCAGACATAATTAATGTGAATGCTACTAAGAAACATACAACGACATTGATTGCTGTAATTAGTAAAGCCATATGCTTTCTTGTCTTTTGAGTATAGCCATAACAGTATTTTGCATAATTGCTAATTGAGTCTGCAAAACGCTTAAAAGAGAATACAGATTGATTAAATGTCTTAACAACTGGAATACCACGAACATATTCAACAGCTTCATTACTCATATCTGCAAGTGAGTCTTGATACTTCTTCATCTCAACCTTTAAAGATGGTCCAACCATTGAGAACATTATTGCAAAACCAATAATTACTGGAACTAAAGATACAAGACCTAATCTCCAATCGAATATGAATAGCATAGCTATCATAGCAAGTGGAGTTACATAAGTTTGTGCCATATCTGGAAGTTGGTGAGCTAAATAGTTTTCTGGAATGCTTGTTGTATCAAGGGTGATTTGACGCAACTTACCTGTTCCAAAATCGCTAATTTCACCAATTGGCATCTTAGAGATATGACCCATCAATTTTTCTCGCATGTTTCTATCGATTCTAAATGCTCCTACATGCGAACACATCAATGCACATAGATACAACAAAATATATCCAAGTGCAAAGCCAACTGCAATCCAACCATTCGAGATAATGTGTGTAGCATTCTCGAAGTTTGGTGCAACTTCAATCAGTTCCTTAACAATCTTCCAAATGAAGACGTAAGGAAACAATGCTATTACCCCGCTTATAGTAGACAATACTAGCGATGCATAAGTGAAATACTTATGTTTGCCGGCATAACCCAATAAGACGGATAGCGAACTCCTTTTCTTTTTCATTTTTCACCTCTATAGATTGTGCTTACGCACGATTTTTTTTCTAATTAATTAAATATTGCATCCCAACCGGCATTAAAAAATTTAAAAGCTTCATTGACGTACTTAATAGCATCTTCCTTTTTCATCTTATGTCGTATAGGCTCAAAGAATAAGTTAAACATTGCAGAACATATCATATGGACCAAAGTAATATCTACAGCAGATACCTTATGCCCCATCTTCTTTAAAACCTCCATAAAAGCAAGCGTACATTCAACTTCTCTATCTACCATGTTATCGATATAGAATTCATATCTTGAACCCACGCTTTTATTGATAATAATGTCAAAGATTTCTAAATCAGAATAAATAATGTCTATCATCTTAGTTACTTTACCTTCTGTATATGAATACATTATTTCTTCTTGTTCTTTAGGATCTAACCTCATAAACTCGTCTTGCGAGAAATTAAAGCAATCTAGTAGTTCTTTTGCGCGCTTGCCTACTAGTGCTTCAAACAATTCGTCTTTTCCTATAAACCTATTATAGATAGCCCCTGTTGTTAAATTGGCTTTTTGAGCAATGTTTCTAATTGATGCTCCATTAAAACCGTTTAACATAAATTCTTCTTTAGCGGCTATTAAAATATTTGTTTTGATATCATCTTCCAACATAGTTTATCTCCTATTCCAAAATTATAATAACACTGTTATTGAAACTTTGCAACAAAAATATGAAACTTTTTTCACATTTTTTAAAAATCTTGTTTTACAAAGAAAAATCGGCAGTTTTCGCTGCCGGTTTTTCTATAGTGTTTGGAAGTCTTATATGCAATCAAGCGCCATCATTACGGCAAAGCCCGCAACGAACGCCCATACGCCATAATTATTATGTTCTCCCGCTTTCATCTCTGGGATCATCTCTTCACCTACGACATAAATCATACATCCTGCTGCAAACGCTAACGCCCATGGCATTAGAGCTTGTATTTGCATTGCTAAGAATAATCCTATAACTCCGGCAATTGGTTCTATCGCACCAGAGAACAGCCCAAATAAGAATGCTTTTTTAGAGTCCCCAGTTTCTCCTTTAATTGGTAAAGCTACCACTGCACCTTCAGGGATGTTTTGTATTCCGATACCTATTGCTAGCAATAATGCTCCCATCAACAATGAATGGTCTCCAGGATTAGCAAGTGCTACGCCTAGAGCGATTCCAACTGATAAACCTTCTGGAATATTATGGATTGTTACAGCCAAAAACATTTTAGTGTTTTTTGATAATCCAGAATTCTTAATTCCCTCTTCTTTATTTTCGATTGCATGGAAGTGAGGAACGATTTTATCTATGAGCCACAAGAATGCAGCTCCAAGCACTAATGCTATTTCAACTATTACCCAACTTGGCATATAGTCCGTCTTTGTTTCAAGCGCTGGTTTTATTAGCGAGAAGAATGATGCAGATAACATAACCCCAGCAGCAAAACCAATGAATATCTTATTCCAATTTGGAGATATTTCTTTTTTGATGAAAAAGACTATAAAAGCGCCAATCGTTGTACAAATGAATATTATTGATAAACCCAATATGGCATAAGCATAATCTGGCATATTATCTCACCTCTTTTTGTATATCTTTCACCTCGTAGCCCATTGATCTTATAGATTGCTTTATTGCATCTTCATTTAACTCTTCTGAAGATACAATTACTGTTTGATTTTTTGTATGGGATGACTTAACTTTCTTTACATCAAAGTTCTTTCGAATAATATCATTCACATGTGCTTCACACATTCCGCACATCATCCCATTTACTGTTACTGTATATATAATTTCATTTCCTTTTTTCTTAAAGAACATAGCCCCTCCTATTCTCTCTTTAGTGCAAGAGATAATGGTATCTTTCTCATCTTTAGATATTCGATCACAAATACAACTAAAAATGCTGCTATTGCTATTCCGAACATTGCGAAATAAATCCATGGTGCAATGTAGAACGTAATCCAACCTTTCATTCTTACTTTCATAATGGCTTTCCATAGCACGCTAAGCAATAACGCACTTGTTGGTATAGCAATCAATTCTGAAAGCACAACTACAATTCCTGTAGATAAGTTATATGCTCTTGTAATCTCTAATGGATTGAAGCCAAGAATCTTCATCATAGCAATAGATGTCGAGCTCTTTTCAACAACAATTTTTGCTAATAAATATATGATTAGAAGGAACAAGATAATTGCAAAAGCATCGAATAAAGTGAATACATCTCCCATAGAAAGTGACATTTGGTCTGATGCAGCTTGTAAATCCTTGATGGTAATTAGAGTATAAATACTATCCTCTGGAATCTCTTCTAATACCTCTGATGATAAATATCCATTTAGACTCTGAGAGTCCTTGAAAAATTCCTTGAATGTATCCATATCCATATAGATGTAGAATGCACCAGCTTGATTCTTTAATTGAGATACTTTAAATGAATATACCTTATCTGAGTATTCTTCTTTAGCTTTGAATGTATCTCCTTTCTTGATATCGAACTTCGCGTATAAATCTTTAGAGATAACAACTTCTCCCTTCTTTAATTCAACATCGCTTAAGAACTTTGAATTCTCTCCAAACTTCTCAACGCCAATTACTTGAACGGTATCTTCTTCAACATATAATGATGTTACTTTTATCTTTTCTGCGTTTTCATTTGTAACTTCAACATTTTCTTTTAACACATATTCATATGGTGCTACTTGAGAGTCCATAATCTCTGCTTTGAAGTTCTCTAGCATTGGAGTTAAGCATAATCCAAATACCAATATTAGATTTGCAAACATTAGCCCTATAAACATAGCAATGTATGTTCCCTTGTTTGCAGCAATCACTCTATATTGCATTTTGTTTATCATACCAAGCTTTGCAGGCAATGGACGACGAGTAGATTTTCTCTTCGTCTTTGTCTTACCTTGCAAAAACACTTTCGTTGGGGCATTTAAATTAACAACTAGGATAATAAAGCTAATAAATATAACTAAGGCTAATGGGATTAGCGTTGTTAAGATAAATGCCTTTACACTAAAGTAGGTTTCGAATGTACCAAAAGAGTATGATCTATAGTACAAAGAGGTCGTGAAATCTTTAAAGCCTGTATAGCCCCAAATGTTTCCTACTATAGCGCCAACGATTGTTACTATTGATGGCAATAGCAAATAATGGCCAATCAAATTCCATCTTGTATAACCCATGGCTTTTAGCGTGCCAATTGTCTTTGCTTCTTGCTCAATTTTGTTTTTAGTTGTAATCGCAAATACGAAAGCAAGTCCAATCATAATCAAATAGAAGAATATCTCCAAAAATACTAAGTCGTTTTCAACGTCTTCGATTGCGAATTGAATTGCTTGGTTTTGTTGATATGGAATAAATGATGTTAATGACTTGCCTCCGCCTAGGTATAAATAAGTCATCAACTTCTCGCCCTTTTCTACAGCTTCTTCATCACTCAATTTTGAATTGAATTTGTATGAATAGTTGTAGTTAGGCCTTGTAGCCATATTATCAAATGCTGATTTTCTTACAAGTGCTATTGAGAAACTCTTAACATTCATCATAGAATCTGCATTATCTTCAAACAATGCAGAATAGTCAGATAAAGCAACTATTCCAACAACCTTGAAAGTTCCTTCATTTGTTTCATATAAATCGCCTATTTTAATATTGTTTGCATCACAATAAGTTCTATCTAGAGCAATCTCATCTAAAGCTGATGGTTCAACCCCACTCATTACTTCATAATCATTAATGATGCCCTTTCTATCTTCAATGGCATAAGTTCTAATATTATGTCCTTCATGATCTAATGTCTTATAGAATAGATTGTATATTTTTAAGTCGTAGCCTTTTTGTGCTGCATTTAATAAATTGTCACTAAATGGAGTCATAGATTCAAAGTGGCCATCTTCAACCATCAAAGCTTCTTGTCTTTCATAGAAACTCTTTGACATTGATTCATTGCCTACAATGTATCCAGAACATAGAGCGACCATAATTGTTATAAACAAAAATATAACAATATATTTACCGATATCTGATTTAAATTCTCTTTTAATTCTTTTGTATAATGGATTTCTCATAGTTCCAATGCCTCTGCTGATACGATGTTTTCATTTGCTTTATCTTCAATTATTTGACCATCTTTCATTCTTATGATTCTTGATGCCATTTGCGAAATTAATTCATTATGGGTTACCATCAAAATGGTTGTTCCATATTTCTTATTAATCTTTTCTAATAGCATCAATATCTCTTTAGATGTTTGTGAATCCAAAGCGCCGGTTGGCTCATCGCACAACAATAAATCTGGATTCTTAGCAACAGCACGACCAATAGCCGTTCTTTGTTGTTGTCCACCAGATAAATACATTGGTAATTTATTTGCTTGTTTTTCTAATCCTAAATCTTTTAATAACTCTTTAACATCAAGTGGATTCTTTGCAAGATATGCACCAATCTCAATGTTCTCTTCTACTGTTAAATTTGGAATCAAGTTATAGCTTTGGAAAATATATCCCAAATGCTCTCTTCTATAATCAACAGCATTTCTATCTGTCATATTGTTTACTTGGTGATCTGCAACTTTAATATTTCCTGAGTTTGCAATTTCAATACCACCAATGATGTTTAGAAGTGTTGTCTTTCCTGAACCAGATGGCCCTAATAGAACAACTACTTCACCCTTGTCGATAGCAAAAGAGATATCGTTAACTGCTATAGTTTTTGAATCTCCTTGCCCAAACGTTTTGATAATGTTTTTTAATACAATAAACTTTTTTTCTTCCTCTACTCCCATTTTTTATTCACTCCTTTCTAATCCCATTTTGAAAATGTGAAATTTATTTCATATTCATATTATTACATATTAATAAATTTATCAACTAAAATTGCAAAAAAATTGGCGTACCTCTTTCGAAGTACGCCTTTAAGATGCTTTATTATTTGTATTAGAAGAATCTTCCTACAATATCTTTAGATGCTGCACAAGTATCTTCCATATCACCAAATGAAATAATTTCACCTGCATAGAATGTATTCTTTGTTCCTTGGATAGCTTCTAGCTTGTCATACCAGCCTTCTGCATAATCTTTTGGAGCAACGTGTGGACAATAATAACTTTCTTGAGCATATAAAACTTCCTTAATTGGGAACTTCAATACTTTGTTTAAATCGTCCTTCATCATCTCAAGAGTCTTCTCATATGGAACATCTTTATCACCTGTGTGGTTTCTTAATGCATATACTGTACATGGACAGTTATTGCCGATGTCTTCCCATCTATGATAGTAAACCATTGCGTGTCCTAATCTTTCTGGTTCCATATTTTCAAATAGGTATCCAGAGATAACTGGTCCTTGACCTTCTTCGAATCTAGCAATGAAGTCTACATACTTTTCATGAATAATCTTAGAGAATAAGTCTTTCTCTTCCTTTGTAGCATCTGCATAATTTGCAAACCAATCAAGTGGAGTTGTTACGATTAACTTATCAAATGTTTCTGTAGATTCTTTACCATCTTTCTTTATAGTAACGTTAACCTTTCCATCTGCTCTATCTACTTTTACTACTTCAGTATTTAGAATGGCTGGGTGTTTTAATCTCTTATTAACATGTTCATAGATTTGTTGTGTGCCATCTTGCCATGTCCATAGTTTTAATTGAACGAATTCAGCAGCTGTTGTTGTATCAAGATATTTCATAACATAAGCAGCTGGGATTTCATCAAAGTATCCATAACCAAATGATGTGTATGGTCCAATCCAAATTCTTTGAACTTCTTCTACACCATTAATCTTACAGAATTCACTAAATGGTAATGCCAAATCTTTTAGGTTTGGATTTTCTCCAACTAAATAATTTGGGAATGCTTGATTTGCATTTGAACCTTCAGCATTTGGAACAATCTTTGAAATACCATTGAACTTACCATTAGCTACACCAATGTGGCCATAGCAATCGTAACCAACATATTTTGTTTCCATTAATTCTTTTAATTTTTTGAATTGTTTCTTTAATTTAACAAGACCAATTAATTTTTTGAATGAGAAGTCCACCTTTGGATTGAATGGTTCAACAATACCACCTGTTTCTGCACTACGATATTCTCTTCTCATGTTTGGTTCACCTGGTTTAAAATCAGGGCCCTTATGGTAATATCCACCAAATGCTTCCATTTCAGATACGGCATGATATGTAATGGCACCCATAATAGCACCAGTTTC
>JAEEGH010000912.1_pt1 | contig 89985 bp, 85 predicted proteins | sample 9134181 | NCBI WGS metagenome assembly JAEEGH01 (sample SAMN16246544, study PRJNA631951) | gut metagenome | biome: gut microbiome; feature: rumen; material: DP-attached | host: Bos | place: Iran: Karaj | collected 2018-10 | reverse complement strand
TTGGCTGAAGCATGTCTGATATCTGAAAGTTTATCAGAAAGTGCAGAAAGCTCGGCAGTTGCCTCATCAACCTTTTTCTTAAGGTCAGCTAAATACTCATCAAATGATTCGAACTTAGCCTTCTGGTCCTGACGCTTCTTAAGCTCCTCTAAGATAATCTCAATAGTAGGACCATATTTATCCTTTAATCTATTGATTTCATTGAGACGAATCTCTACCTCATTAAATCTATTGGCATCAAAAGCTGCATCTGACATGTAGCTTGAAAGCTCACGGTTAAAATCTGAAATTATGCTATCTGCGTCATTAAGCATAGCTAAGAATTCTGGTGCTCTCTCATCAATTCCCTCAATATGACGAATCTCTGAAATGGCACTACTAAGAGCATCTGATGCTCCTCCATCACCTGCCATAGCTTCATGAGCTCGGCCAAACGATTCCATAGTCTTGCTGAAATTAGACAAGCGTCTGTACTCGTCCTCCAGCTCCTCATCCTCACCTATTTTAAGCTGAGCAGACTCAATTTCATTTATCTCATGATCTAAAAGAACTATCTCTCTCTCCTTAGATACATCGCTAGCCTTAGCCTCATCAAGCTCCTTTATAAGAGCTCTATACTGTCCATAGCTCTCTGCGATTTTCTCCTTTAAATCACCTATATCATTTTTTGCAAATTCATCCAAAAGCTCCATATGCTTGTGGGTGTTGAGAAGTGACTGGTGCTCCTTTTGACCGTAAATATCAAGAAGGATATCCCCCACCTCTTTGAGCTTAGAAGCAGGAACCTGCTCTCCGTTGATTTTGCCAACGCTCCTTGACTCTGTAATCTTGCGGCTCATGATGACCTCGTCATCGTAAGGCTCAACATCAAGAGCTCTAAGAGCTTCTTTTGTCTTCTCATCATTAATAAGATAAACCGCCTCAACAAAAGCCTCAGATTCTGCATCTCTAAGAAAATCCTTTGAAGCCTTGTCACCAAGGCTGAGATGAAGTGCACCTAAAATAATAGATTTACCAGCACCTGTCTCACCTGAAAGGATATTAAGTCCCTTTGAAAAAATAATCTCTTCTTCATCGATAAGCGCTAAATTTTTCACATGCAAGCTAGCAAGCATATTATTCTCCTTTTCTACGCCTATATTCAAATCTAAAATCAAAGCCCCATAGCTTTAATCTATAGTCAAAATCTATTTGCTGCGGTCAATAATTTTCTTAAGTTTGCCCATAAGATTAACTGTATCATCAAGTGTTCTTACGGCACACATAATAGTATCATCACCAGCAATTGAGCCAACTATCTCAGGAAAATCCATATGGTCAAGTGCTGCCGCCACAGCCATTGCCATACCCGAAACAGTCTTTACAACAAGTATGTTTGTAGCATTGTCCATAGAAACAAATCCATCTAGGAAAATACGAATATATTTCTCGTTCATATCATCCTGCGTGGTCTTAAATGCAACATAGCGAAGCTTGCCAGAAGCATCAGCTACCTTTGTCAGCTTCATCTCGCGGATATCACGTGACACTGTAGCCTGAGTAGCATTAAAACCAGCTTCCTCAAGCTTTGCTGTAAGTTCCTCCTGTGTTCCTATTTCATTTTTTACAATCAATTCTAGAATCTTGGTTTGTCTCTCAATCTTCATTTAAATCTCCTGCATTCGTGCTCTTATTCTCTCTAAGAAGTTAACATTTTCAAGCATCACCATATGGGATGTAGTCTTTGAACGGTATATCTTAAGAGTATCTTCATTAAGAAGGACCTGTCTAAGTGTACCGTCATAAATAACATTAGCCTTAGCATTATCCTCCTCATGACGGGCTGAAATAGATACCTCCACCTCATCATTAGAAGAAAGAATAATACTTCTTGAATTAAGGGTATGTGGATTGATAGGTGTAAGAATAATACAATCAGCATGTGGACTAACTATAGGTCCATTTGCGGAAAGATTATATGCTGTAGAACCTGTTGGTGTTGAAACAATAAGTCCATCGCAATTGTGACAATACAGCTGAATTCCATTGACCTTGACAGTAAGATTGAGAACATAGAGTCCTGCTGCCTCCGATGCAACCACTATATCATTAAGTGCTCTGAACTTATTATTGCTGTCGCTAGAACACTCCCCTTCTAACATCATTCTCTCATCAATCTTGTAATTGTCGCTAAGCAACTGATCAAGACAGTGAATAACATTGTCAACTGTCATATCGCAAAGATAACCCAGATGTCCACAATTAAGACCTACGATAGGAATCTTGCGATTGGTAACATTTTGTGCCACTCTGACAACTGTACCATCACCGCCTACAGTGATAATACACTCTATATTGTCATCAACTGTAACCTCAGCCTCAGAGCTATCTGGGCAAGTAGCCAAATCAAGGATACACATACCGCCCTTGCTCTTAATATAATCAGTGATTATCCCAATATATTCTTCATGTAAATCGCTAAATGAACGTGCAACAATTAAAAAATTCTTCATTATTTGTCTAAGCTACCGTGAGCCGCAGCTACTACTGCAGACACATCAATTGCTTCCCCCTGTTTTTCCAAAGTCGAAATGTGAATCAAGTACTCTATATTACCTTCAGGTCCCTTAATTGGAGAATACTCCAAGTGAAGAACATGAAAACCGATTTCAGTAACGAAATCAATAATGGTATTAATAACTTCCTCATGGACTGCTGGGTCTCTGACAACGCCCTTTTTGCCGACCTTTTCTCTGCCTGCCTCAAACTGTGGCTTGATAAGACAAACCATCTCAGCATCCTCTTTAAGAAGCGCCTTCGCAGGACCAAGTACCTTTGTCAAACTGATAAATGAAACATCCACTGATGCAAAATCAAGCTGCTCTCCTATGTCATCTAAAGTGACATAGCGTATGTTAGTTTTCTCCATGCAGACAACTCTAGGATCCTGTCTTAATTTCCAGGCAAACTGTCCATATCCTACATCAACAGAAAATACCTTTGATGCACCATTTTGAAGCATGCAATCAGTAAACCCGCCAGTAGATGCTCCAATATCCATACACACCTTGCCATCTAATGTGATGTCAAAATGAGTCATAGCCTTCTCAAGCTTAAGTCCACCACGGCTAACATACTTAAGCTGCTGTCCGTGAATCTCAATATCTGCATCTACGTCTATTTTAGTGCCGGCCTTGTCCTCGCGATTACCCTTAACGAAAACATTGCCCTCCATTATCATGGTCTTGGCCTTTTCTCTAGAAGGTGCAAAACCTCGGTCTACTAATACAACATCAAGTCTTTCTTTCATTTTATCTTCCTATAAAATCTAATTTGGTCTATTTTCAAGAGCATCTAATACTCGCTCAGCGATAGACTGGGCGTCCATCTTAAGCTCCTTAAATAAAAGGGTCACACTGCCATGCTGAACAAATTCATCGGGCACAGCAATCTTAAGTACCTGTCCCTTATATCCATTATCCACAAGGAATGTCTGTACCTGCTGGCCAAATCCGCCAGTTAAAACATTTTCCTCCATAGTGACTATCAAATCATAGTCATTAGCAAGTCCTCTGATGTACTGCTCATCAAGTGGCTTTGCAAATCTAGCATTGCAGATACCTGCATCAATGCCATGATCCAAAAGAAGTGCCTCCACTTCCTCTGCCCTTTTAACCATTGAACCAAGAGCAAGAAGCATAACTTTCTTACCAGCCTTAATCTGTTCAGCCTTGCCAAGTACTATCTCAGCTCGATGCTCTTTAAGGCCACAGTAAGCCTCTCCTCTAGGATATCTAATAGCAATCGGTCCGTCGTATGCCACTGCAAACTTCATCATATCTGAAAGCTCCCATTTATTCTTTGGAGCCATCAATGTCATATTTGGCATTGAAGATAAAAAGCTCACATCAAAAATACCCTGATGAGTGCTACCATCAGCACCAACAAGTCCTGCCCTATCTATTGCAAATATAACATGCAAATTCTGAAGACAAACATCCTCTAAAATCTGGTCGTAAGCACGCTGCAAGAATGAAGAATACACAGCAAATACTGGCACTCTGCCACCTAGTGCAAGTCCAGCAGCAAATGTAACTGCATGCTCCTCTGCTATACCTACATCGAAAAATCTATCAGGGAACATATTCCTGAATCGCTTTAGGCCAGCACCATCAGCCATAGCTGCAGTAATTGCAACTACCTCAGGATTTCTATCTCCCATCTTTCTCATAACTGTTGAGAAAACATCTGTATATCCAGGATTGCTGCTCCTCTGTGGAAGTCCTGTTTCTATCTCGAAAATATCTGTACCATGGAAACGAGATGGATGTCTCTCAGCAGGCTCATAGCCGTTACCCTTTTTAGTAATAACATGAACTAAAACAGGTCCTTCTATATTGCTGGCCATCTTGAAAGCATCAAGCATTGCCTTAACATTGTGGCCATCTACAGGACCTAAATACATAATTCCCAAATCCTCAAATACCATATTAGGCACCATGAGAGACTTGATACCATTTTTAGCACTGCGAATCTTTCTAATGATACGCTCTCCGTGAGGCCATGACTCCAAAGATGAAAGGACGTTGTTTTTAAGTCCTAAATACTTAGAGCTTGTCCTAAGTCTTTCTAGATTGGTAGACATACCACCAACATTTTTAGATATAGACATCTCATTGTCGTTAAGTACAATGAGGAAATTTGATTTCTTAAGCTGGGAAGCATTGTTAAGAGCCTCATAAGCAAGACCACCTGTAAGGGCGCCGTCACCAATAACAGCAACCACCTTGTAGTCTTCACCCTGAAGATCCCTAGCCATGCAATACCCAAGTGCTGCAGAAAGTGATGTAGAACTGTGGCCTGTATCGAAACTGTCACAATCGCTCTCCTGACGCTTAGGGAAACCACTCATACCACCATACTGTCTCAGATGCTCAAACTCATCTGCTCTACCAGTGAGAATCTTATGTGTATATGCCTGGTGTCCAACATCCCATATAAGTTTGTCCTTAGGAAAATCAAGAAGCAAATGAAGAGCCATAGTAAGCTCAATAACTCCTAGATTGGATGCCAAATGACCGCCAGTCTTTGATAGATTTTCTATAAGGAAATTCCTAATCTCATCAGGAAGAAGCTTAAGTTCTTCCTCTGTTAAATTTTTAATATCATTAGGTTGCTTTATTTTCTCAAGAACCATAACTTTTCCTAGTTGTCTCTGTAAACGAGATAATTAAGCAGCTCTACCAAAAATTCATTTTTCTTTGGAAGGCTATTTAATTTATCAATGGCCTCGTCTGTAAGACGTCTTACCTCTTGTTTTGATTTTTCTATACCAGCGAAAGTAACGTAAGTACTCTTTTCATTGCGCTCATCCGAGCCAATTGGCTTGCCAAGCTTAGCCTCGTCACCCTCTATATCAAGAATATCATCCTGAATCTGGAAAGCCATACCAATCATAGATGCTACAGACTCAACTGTAGTAATCTCCTCCTCGCTGGCACCGGCAAGTGCAGCGCCAATCATCATTGAAGCCTCTATCAAGGCGCCAGTCTTAAGCTCATAAATAAAATGAAGCTTTTCCTCGTCAATATCAAGCTGATGCTTCTCAGACATAACATCCACAACCTGACCGCCAATCATTCCAAATACCCCTGCCTTTCTGGCAAGAATCCTCATGGCAGATGTGATGGCACTGACATCAGCATCCTCTGCATCATAGGCATTTAGCGCTGTCTCAAAAGCATAATTTAAAAGTGCATCACCAGTAAGAATACCCATGGCCTCTCCGTAGGTAGCATGTGTAGTAGGCTTGCCACGGCGAAGCATGTCATTGTCCATGGCAGGCAAATCATCGTGAACCAGTGAATATGTATGAATCATCTCGATAGCTGCCATAAATGGCTCAATCACATCTGACTTGCCACCGAACATGATATATGTCTCATTCATAAGAATAGGACGAAGTCTTTTGCCACCAGCCGTAACACTGTACTCCATGGCATCGAAAATCATCCCCTGATGTCCCTCCACATCAGGCAAGAATCTGCAAACTACATCCTCAGCAGACTCAGCTCTAACCAGAAGCTCGTTTTTGATATCCATGTTATTCATCCCCTTCAAATACTTCTAGGCCACCCTCCTTGCTAATTGCAAGTACAGCCTTTTTAGTCTGTTCGATTTTTGAGTTGGCATGCTGTAACTCTTCCATGCCTGATTTGTAGAGAGCAAAAGACTCATCTAAAGAAACATCAGATGATTCCATCTTAGTGATGATCTCTTCTAGCTTCTCAAAGCTCTGCTCTATTGTATTTTCATTAGTATCTGCCATTTCTTCTCCTATCTATAGTAGATCTAAACATCTAAAAGACCAGTAATCTGGCTTTCTATTGAACCGTCCTTAACCCTGATGGAAATATTATCTCCAACTGATAGCATCTTAACTGAATCGACTCTATTGCCTGCTTTATCAGTCACATATCCAAAACCTGCAGCAAGCTTTTTAGCTGGTGACAGGCCATCTAACCTGCCGGAAACAGCAACCAATTTGTTTTCAAGTCGGTCTATCTTAGCATTCATCAAATTGTTAAGACGAATTGATAACTGTTCTAGCTTCTCCTGGTTAACCTTTATCTTGTTCTCTGGACGAAGCAACTGAAGTCTAAGCTTAAGATTATTAAGTCTCTCTGAGTAAGACTCAAGTCTATAGTCTAAGGCTCTATTTAATCTATCCGAGCATCTATTAATCTCATTGGCAAAATCCGTATATACGAAGTTAGCATATTCGGCTGCCTGCGATGGTGTAGCTGCTCTTCTATCAGCTACAAAATCTGCAATGGTAAAATCTGTCTCATGACCAACAGCAGAAATAATCGGTGTAGCGGCATGAAAAATAGCCTTGGCAACAATCTCCTCGTTAAAGGCCCACAAGTCCTCGATGGAACCACCGCCTCGTCCCACGATGATCACATCAAGCCCAATCTCATCAAGGCACTGAATACCAGCAACAATAGATGGCGCTGCAGCCTCTCCCTGTACCTGCGCTGGAAAAAGTACTATCTGCACGTAAGGATTCCTAGACTTAGATACGCGAATAATATCGTGGACAGCAGCTCCTGTAGGCGCAGTAACAACTCCTATCTTCATGGCGTGAGTAGGAAGTGGCTTTTTATACATGGCATCAAACATGCCTGTCTCTTCAAGCTCTGCTTTTAATGCCTCAAACTTTGCAAATAAATCGCCAACACCGGCAAGCTCTATTTCATTGGCATAGACCTGATAAGTTCCGTAGGGCTTGTATACTCCCACATAACCGGTGACTACTATCTGGTCTCCATCCTTCATCTGAAACTTAAGGCCCTTGGCTCTCTTGCCAGCAAACATAACACATGAAATAGCTGCCCCATCGTCCTTAAGGGTAAAATAAATATGTCCAGTATGATTATATTTACAATTGGAAACCTCTCCACTAAGGGAAAGATTTCCAAGCATAAAATCATCTTTGAACATTCTCTCGATGTATGTATTTACTTCTGAAACACTGTATACATTTTTATTCATTATACAAGTTTAGCTAAAGCTCCATTAACAAAACCAGCGGAATTATCTGTACCGAATTCATCTGCAAGTGTAACTGCCTCATTGATAGCAACACCTACTGGGATGTTCTCAAACTTGATCTCATATAATGCAAGTCTGATAAGTGTAAGGTCTACCTTAGCCATACGTGTAGTCTTCCAACCGTCAACTGACTTGTTGATAAGCTCATCAATCTCAGAAATCTTAGAGATGATGTCCTCTGACTTAGTCTTGATGTATTCTTCGTCCTCTGGAGTCTTGTTGTTCTTAGCAAGATCCTCTGTCTCGGCAATATCGCGGCCCTTTAAAAAGGTAGCAATAATGCCATCCATCTCCTCAGTATCATGAAACTCATTCATGAAAACGGCCTTGAATACTTCTTTTCTAATCTCGTGTCTATTCATTTATAATTACTCCTAAAAAATATCTATTTATAGCTAATAATAGGGTGCTATCCAATGAATAGCACCCCATAATTATACAATATCATGAATAAAAAATAAACAATCCTACATTAGTTAGTAGAAGAAACGCTAACAGTTGCAATGCGGATGTCTACTGCTGTAACTTCAAGTCCTGTCATTGTCTCAACGGCCTGCTTAACCTTTTCCTGAACAAGCTTAGATACCTTTGGAATCTCGTAGCCATACTTCATATTAATAGCCATTCTAACAATGATCTTACCAGGGTCAGCATCTACGACCTTGATAGCCTTTGAAAGTCTACCCATGCCAGCCTTGGAAATTGTATCAAGTGTAAGATTACCAGCAAGTGAATCAACGCCATCTACCTCAGCAGCGCCAAGACCTGCGATAATACCAACTACTTCTTCAGAAATATTAACGCCCTCAGAGCCCTTAACATTTATAACAAAATTCTTATTCTCTGCCATATATGCCTCCTAAATATAGAAAAACTATCGTAATTATATCAGTAACCAACATTATTTACAACACCGACCGAGACATAGTTGTTAAGTATGGCGTGAAAGTCTGTGTCCTCTTCTGCCTCAGGGCTATACACTCCCTCAACCACATAGCGAATACCGCCATCATCAAGCTCTTCTACTACATTGTAATGGTCCTTATAGAACATTCCTCTAGATACTTTCCTATCATATAAAATACCCTGACATTCTCCAAGGGGACAGTCTGGGAAATTCACATTGTGAATAAACCCTGGGTCAAGGGGCGTATCTATAAGCTTTTTTAATATGTCTTTTATGAATTTATCAGTTACCTCATGACCATTGCAGCCCTCAGATAAGGCAATGGCATGATACTCTTGGAAGCTGGCTTCAAATGCAGCTCCAGCTGTAGCTGAATACTGAATATCTGATGCAACATTGTAGCCAAAATTAATCCCAGAAAGAACAATATCAGGCTTTGCCGGCATCACACTCAAGCTTCCTACTCGCACACAATCCCCAGGTGTGCCACTGCATGAATATGCATGAACACCCTCCACCGGAAAATCCGGATAAGGATAAATATCTATCTCATTATGAAGAGTAATGCTGTGGCTTGCTGCGCTCCGCTGACTCTCAGGTGCAACCACCCAAACCTCTCCAAATTCCCTAGCTGCATGAGCAAGGCGAATAATTCCAGATGCCTCTATCCCGTCATCATTAGTAATAAGTATTCTCATAACATCTCCTTGTATTGAAATAAAGTAGTGTCCTTATTGCTGATTACCAAGCTTTTTCTTTTGCTGCCTTCCAGTAATCATCACACGGGCAGAATATGGAAGTAAATGAGAAAATGTGGTAGCAAGCTTCATTTTAATAGAAGGAACTATAATTAGTTTGCCCTTTTTCATCCCTTGTATTGCTTCTTTTACACATTGCTTTGCACTGATACCCTTTAGAGCAAATACCACATCCGCTGTATCATTAAACTCTGTATCCACAGGTCCAGGACAAAGTGCGCTGACTTTAATGTTGCTCCTTGCCTCTTTCAGTTCTCTTGCAACAGCTCTTGTAAGACTAACCATGTAGGCTTTTGAAGCATAGTAAGTTGCCATATAAGGTCCTGCTGGAAGAAGTCCCGCTGATGAACATACATTTAATATGCTTCCCTCTCCCACCTCACTCATGTTCTGAAGGATGCCCTTGAATAAAATATGCATGGCAATATCGTTAACCTTAATCATGTTAACTTCCTTTTTGATGTCAGTCTCAATAAATGAGCCTGCAAGGCCAAAGCCAGCATTATTAATGAATACATCTATATTTTCGTCTTCAAGCTTTTTAAGAAGTTCAAAACATTCTTTTTTCTTAGATAAGTCACATGGAATAATCTCAACCGGAACCAATAATTCGGATTTCATCTCCTCTAAGCGCTCTACACGGCGGCCTACAACAATAAGTCGATAGCCTCTCTCGGCAAGCTGAATAGCAAACTCACGACCGATTCCAGATGTTGCTCCTGTAATAAGTGCAGTCTTCATAGTTTTCCCCTTTATTTTCATATAATTAGTAGATTTTATACATAATAGTAATCCATTTAAATCACTTTAATATTAACATATTTGAAGAGGCCCGCCAAACAAATGACGAGCCTCTTCTTTTATAAACAAAAGGTAAGTTTAGGGGATGCTAATTATTAATTACGACACCCTTTCGCAGGATGATATTCGCATAAATAGCTGTTTCCGTCGACATAATGACACAGGTAGATTTATCACGGGTTTGATCGTAGAAATCCCATTTGTTAATCTCCTTAAAGGCGCCTGCGCCTCTGTCATCATATTTTTTAACAATATTCTTGTACTCATCCCAAATTGGGGTTGCAACCTTTCCTACATCACCAGGCTCTAGAGCCATTAGTGTGCATGGTGGATCAATTTCGCCTTTTTTATTTGGATAAGTATCAAGTGGAAATACCTGTAAAATAGCATCTAGTATTTCAGGTACTCCATGTCCATCAAGTCTAATGACGGGCTTGCCAAAGCTATGACCGGGGAAGTTGCCATCTGCTATGACAATCTCATCTGTATGTCCCATCTCATCCAAAACTTTAAGAAGCTCTGGGGATAAGATGGTTGGTATACCCTTTAACATATTCAAGTCTCCTTATTATTAGTCGTAAAGGTTTGGTGCAATCTCAGGATCTTCCATGTTGTCAGCATTGTACCAATATCCATCTGTAGGAACATCTGAAACTGACTTACCAGCTGCTGCATCGCAAAGAACGTCTACTGTTGTGATACCCATTACAAGTGGAGACTGTGTAACAGCACCATACATTGTTCCGTTTGCTACTGCAGACTTGATTACTGAACCAGCATCAAATCCTGCTGCAAGAATCTTGTCGCCTAATACGCCAAGGTTCTCATTAGCTGTAAGGATACCTTCTGCTGCAATCTGGTTTGAACCAAACATACCGATTGTATCTGACTTGTTCATGATTGCTGATGCCTCTGTAGCGCAGAGCTCAACTGTTGTCTGTGCAGGAACTGCAACTTCGATAACGATATCTGCCTCTGACTCAGAAACTGTCTCAGCCTTTGAATCATTAACATACTTCTCATTACCAACTACTGCTACTGTGTAGCCGTCAGCCTTAGCAAGCTCAGCAAACTTATCGATGAAACCAAGACCTCTGTTGATGATTGACTCAGATGTAGCTTCCTGGTTTACCTCACCTACTCTAACCTGTCCGTCACCAATCTTGTCCTTAAGTGCAGGATAGAGATTCTCTGCTGCTGTAGCACCTGCTGAGTAGTTGTCTGTAGCAACTGTAGAAACTACAGAACCAGCTGGAGCATTAGGAATACCTGAGTCGAAACATACTACAGGGATACCTGCATCAAGTGCTGCTTGAAGAGCATCAAGACATGCATCCTGATCACAAGCTGCAAGACCGATACCATTAGGAGCATTGTTGATAGCATTGTTAAGCATGTTAACCTGATCAGCAATATCAGATTCAGCGTTAGGACCTGTACAGTTAACTGTAACACCCTTTGCCTCTGCTTCCTGCTCGATACCCTTTACAGCTGCCTGCCAGTATGATGACTGATAAGATTTTACGATAATCTCAAATTTGTAGTCACCGTCTGCTGCCTCTGTAGAGCCGCCCTCTGTAGCTGTAGCTGTGTCGCCACCTGCTGCTGTAGTATCAGTTCCTGCTGAGTCACCACAGCCAGCGAAAAGTGTTGCTGCCATTGCAGCTGTCATTAATGTAGCTAGAACTCTTTTTCTCATGTTTTAACCCTCCCGTGTCTTTTATGAGATTTATTTATATGAACCCTTCTCCTCTTTAGGTTACATATACAAAATGTTATTTTGCCTCTCGGCGTTTCTTAATAATGTCCACAAGTACGGCTGCAATTAATACAAGACCTGTAATAATCTGCTGCCAGTTAGCCTGCAAACCAACAAATGGTAATCCTGTTTTAAGTAAGCAGATTACAAATACACCTATCAATGTACCTTCTATGCTTCCTGCACCACCTGTAGCTGATACACCACCAATGATTGCTCCACCGATTGCCTCAAGCTCAAATCCTGCGCCAGTTCCCGGCTGAACTGTAGGGAATACTGCTGCATAGGCAATGGATGCAAGACCTGCAAAAAATCCAGAAATAACATAAGCCATAATGTGATAGAACTTTACATTGATTCCTGAAAGAACTGCTGCCTCCTTGTTACTACCAATAGCAATTGTGTATCGACCTATCTTTGTATGGTTAAGTACAAATGCCATAATAGCTACGATAATAAGAATCCAAATGAAACCGATTGGAATTTTCGTACCGCCAATCTGCATCTTAAAAATACTTCTAAACCAGCTTCCCGGAGCACCAGCTGTAGGCCATGAAATACCAAAGCCCTTTGAACATATTGAGCCTAGGCCTCTAGTAATCATGCAGGTACACAAGGTTGCAAGAAATGGTGGCAGCCCCATTACCGCTATAAGTACACCATTTGCAAATCCAATAAGGATACCAAACAAAACACTAACCAGTAATCCAAGTCCCGTTGGCCATCCTAGGTGAACTACAAGATAACCACCTGCCAGTGAATAGCAAATAAGTCCTGTACCAATAGATAGATCTACGCCACCTGTAATAAGTGGGAATGTTACACCTATTGCCATAAGCACGATGTAATATGAAAAATCAAAAATATTAAGTACAGTAGTATATTTTCTAAAATCCTGACTTGCTATTGAAAAAAATGTAAATAAAACTATTACCACCAGAAGAACAATAAACTTCTGACCACCCAGCTTGGCAAAGATGGATTTTTTCTTTAAATCGCCTGCCATTATTCTCCCTCCTACTAACTAATCTCTCTGGTAGCCATATTCATAATCTTTTCCTGTGAAACCTCTTCGATTCCAAGTTCACCTGTTACCTTACCTTCACACATAACTATGATACGGTCACTCATTCTAAGTATTTCTGTCATTTCAGAGGAAATCATAATAATGGATTTGCCCTCCGCAGCTAATCGATTCATTAGCTTGTAGATTTCATTTTTAGCACCAACGTCAATACCTCTTGTTGGTTCATCAAATATAAGTATCTCTGAATCACGTACAAGCCATTTTGCAATAACTACCTTCTGCTGATTACCACCTGAAAGATTAACTACCAGCTGGTCGATGCTAGGTGTTTTAGTTGCTAGAGAATCAACATATTTCTTAGTAACTTCATTCTCCTTCTTCTTGTTGATGAAGATACCTTTCATGTACTTTTCTAGAGTTGCTAGAGTAGAGTTTTCAGCAATAGTCTTTTGAACTACAATACCGAATCTCTTTCTATCCTCTGAAAGATATCCAATACCATTTTTAACTGCATCTTCTGGAGAATTGATTTCCACCTTTTTACCGTTGATATAAATATCTCCGCTTTCCTTTGGGTCTGCTCCAAATATGGCTCTGGCTGTCTCAGTACGTCCAGCACCCATAAGACCAGAAAATCCTAAAATTTCTCCCTTTCTTAGCTCAAAGCTGACATCCTGAACCATCTTGCCAGCATTAAGATGCTCAACCTTAAGTACTACTGGTGCATCCTCTGGAACAAGACTCTTTGTCTTTGGCTCCTCATAGATAACACGACCAACCATCATGTTGATAATGTCATCTTTAGTACAATCCTTAGTGATTAACGTACCAACATAGCCGCCATCTCTCATGACTGTGACTCTGTCAGTTATCACCTTAATCTCATCCATTCTGTGTGAGATATAAACAATACCAAGCTGCTGCTCTTTTAAATCTCTAATAATCTTGAAAAGCTCAGCTATCTCTGATTCTGTAAGGGCAGCTGATGGCTCATCAAAGACAATTACCTTTGCCTCATGTGAAATAGCCTTTGCTATCTCGCACATCTGCTGCTTACCTACTGTCAAATCTGACATTGTGTCTGTAGGGTCAATATCGATATTTAATCTCTGAAAAAGCTTTCTAGCCTCCTCATTCATTTTCTTGTCATCGATTTTTAATCCCTTTTTGAACTCTCTTCCAATGAAAATGTTTTGAGCAACAGTAAGATGTCCTACCATGTTTAGCTCCTGGTGAACTATAACAACTCCAGCATCCTGAGCTTCTTTTGCATTATGGAATTCAACTTCCTTGCCCTCGAATTCTATTGTTCCAGAATCCTTTGTATAGATACCGGTAAGTACCTTCATAAGTGTTGACTTGCCGGCACCATTCTCTCCCATGAGGGCATGTACTTCGCCCCTCTTTACGTCGAAATGCACATGGTCTAGTGCGTGTACACCAGGGAAAGATTTGTCAATGTCATTCATTGTAAGTATTACTTCTCCCATTTTATCCCCCTCCTGGCTAATTCTTTCTACGTCTAGCAACAACATCCGCATATACGGCAACGATAACAATAATACCTGTAATAATCAGCTGGTAATCTTTGGTAAATCCAAGAGCAAGAATACCTTCCTGCAAAAGTGCGATTATGAAAACGCCGATTACCGTACCGCTTATGGAAGCAAGGCCTCCGGCCATTGATGTACCTCCCATAACGCATCCTGCAATAGCTTCGTTGTTGTATTGATCACCGTAACCTGGCTGAACAGTTGTGTATGCGCCTACAAAGAAAATTGCAGCGATACCAACTAACACACCACATATAACATAGGCAAGCATTTCCCATTTTTTAGTGTTAACACCTGATAGTCTAACCGCTTCGCGATTGCTTCCAAGACATAGGATGTAACGACCTGGCTTTGTCTTGTTTAAAAGCAATGCACATACAACTGCAACCAAAATAAATATCACAAGTCCCACTGGGAAGTTGCCAATCTTAACTAACTGTCTAAACCATCCACCTGCCGCAAGCTGTGGCCATGACACCGACTGTGTCTTCGTAAATACGGATGCAACACCCTTTGCTATGTTCATGCTGGCCATTGATACGATAAATGGTGGAACTGACCAGTATGCAACCAAATATCCATTAAATAAACCAAAGCAAAAACCAACAAATACGCTAATGAGAAGTGCCAGTCCCATTGGTACTCCTAAGCTTGTAAGGCTATATCCAGAGATAAGAGCCGCACAAAACATTACAGGTCCAATGGAGAAATCAATACCTCCTGTAGCAATTACAAATGTTACCCCAAGTGACAGGAATCCTAAGAAATACGCATAGTTAAGTGCACTAAGAATTCTTGGTAATCCTGCAAAGTTTCCTCCTGTAGCCACACAAAACAGCGTGTACATTAAAAGGATGACAAACACCAGTACAATTCTGTTAAATCCCAGTTTCTTAACAATAGGATTTTGTTTAATCTTATCCAATTTTTATTCCCCCAATCAGAATTATCTAAGCCTTATTTTCGCTGCCACACACTCTAATCTTTTTCTTTACCAGCTCAGTAACCTTCTCCATACCGGCTGCATCATACTTCTTTGGATCAAAAGCCTGTGGATTGTCCTTAAGAAATTCTTTTATTCCGTCGCTATAAGCAATTCTAAGTTCTGTAGCGAAATTAACCTTGCTTATACCCCTTTTAATACATTCCTTAACTGTTTCATCAGGTACTCCCGATGCACCGTGTAAAACAAGTGGAATATTTACAACTTTTCTAATCTCTGTAAGTCTGTCTAAATCAAGCTTTGGCTCACCCTTATAAATACCATGTGCTGTTCCAATGGCAACAGCAAGGGATGTGATTCCAGTCTCTTTAACAAACTTAACTGCATCATCTGGGTCTGTATATCCAGGGTCATTGCACTCAAGGTCATCTTCTTTTCCGCCAACCTTGCCAAGTTCTGCCTCAACTGGAATACCATTTGGCTTGCAAGCCTCTGCTACTTTTCTTGAAACTGCAATATTGTCCTCAAATGGTTCCTTTGAACCATCAATCATTATTGATGTATATCCAGCCTTTAATGCCTGCATTGCAAGTTCAAAACTGTTTCCGTGATCCAAATGAAGTGCAATTGGAACTGATGCTTTATTTGCTGCAGCTGCTACATTTGCAACATACAAATCCAGTCCTGCATACTTAACTGTGGATGGTGTAGTCTGCAAAATCGCTGGAGAATTCAATTCCTCACATGCCTTAATTACCGCCATCACCATTTCCATGTTCTCTACGTTAAATGCCCCAATGGCATATCCATTTTTATCTGCTTTACTCATCATTTCTGTAGAAGTAACAAGTGCCATTTTTTTATAACCTCCTCCCAGGTTATGAAGACTTCCGTTCATAAGCGAAACGTTTCGTCCTCATGTATGTATTATCCCACATGCCATATCCATTTACAGGCAATATCTTGTAAAAAAATATGACTATATTCACTTTTACTAAATTGCATCTGGACAATCTGCGATTGTTCCATCTTCATCCCATAAATCGTGCCAATCTTTTGCTCCTGGCCACAGGAAAACCTGACCTTTTACAAGTCTATTATTCTTCTCAAGACCAGCTATTATCTCCATCTCCTCATCTGTAAGAGGCTCTGTTACAGTGCACTCAAGATTAGCCACATAGTTGTGAATTGAAAATGGAATAGGTATCTGTCCCCTTTGAATTGCCCACTTAAGAGCTATAATTGCTGGATGAACCCCATGCGCCTCAGCAATTTTCTTCATCTCAGTAAGCTGTAAGTCAGCAATATCATCTGGCTCCATATCTCGCTCAGGTCTCATAGGAGAGCCCATTGGCATGTATCCAACTGGCTGAATATCGTGAGCAACTAAATAATCAAACAACTCCTGTTGCTGCATACATGGATGAAGCTCAATCTCACATGCAACTGGCTTGATTTCAAACTTATCAATTACCTGCTCAAGCTTTGGAACAGTCATATTAGAAATTCCGATATGTCTTATAATTCCTTTCTTTACAAGAGCCTCACACTGTCTGTAGGTATCCATAAATTCTTCCACTGAAAATGGCTTTGAATCAGGATTTCTCGATGTAACATCACAATGCGGAGCATGATAATTAGGGAAAGGCCAGTGAATAAAGAACAAATCAATATATTCGCATCTAAGATCTGCAATACTTTGTCTCGCACTTTCCTCACAATGTCTGTGCATATCATTCCAAACTTTTGTCATGATATACATATCTTTTCTCTCACATACCCCTTCCTTTAAGGCATTAGCTATAACTTTTCCTATTTCCTTTTCATTTCCATAGCAGGCAGCACAGTCAATCATTCTATAGCCTGCTCTGATAGCCCCTGCCACAGCGTTTGATACTTCATCAGCATCAAATCTGTCTGAACCAAAGGTTCCAAGTCCAACACATGGCACTTTATCGCCTGTGTTTAAAGTAATCTGTGGTACTTTTGTTGCGTCCATTTATTCTTCCCTTTCTACATTTTATTTTTCACTATCAATTAGTATCTTGCCCTTCACAAGGCCCGGTGTTTTAAACATTTCAAAAGCATCCGCAATCTGTGAAAGTGGCATTTTCTTAAAGATGAATGAATCATCATATTTAAGTTCACCAGTGCTAAAATAATGAGCTGTCAAATCCCACTCATCTCCTGGGAATGGTGCAGAATAGCTCATCCATGAACCAGTCAAAATAAATTCCTTTCTATTTATGGCTTCCCACTCATCCACTGTAAATGACAGCTCCTTTGTAGGAGTTCCAATGAAACAAACCCCAGCTTTATTGGCTGCAAGCTTAAAGGCCATCTTCATTGTGATTGTGTTGCCTGCTGTCTCATATACATAGTCATAGCCTCTGCCACCAGTAATTTCATTTACCTGATCCATAAAATCAGCAGCCCCTGAATTGACTCCATAGTCAGCTCCAAGTCTTTTTGCAAGCTCAAGTCTTTCATCTACAATGTCAAATACTGTTACTGACTTGGCGCCAAATATTTTTGCCCACTGAGCAGTCATCATTCCGATTGTTCCACCACCTAAAATGGCTACTGTTTTGCCACCCTTGTAATCCACTCTTCTAAGTCCATGAAGTGCAACTGTGGCTGGCTCAAAAAGTGCTCCCTGCTCAAAAGACACCTCATCTGCAAATTTAACTGCATTCTTTTCTGGTACCTGAACATATTCTGCGAAGCTTCCAAATTCACGGGAACCAATAAAACTGTAGTGCTTGCAAAGAGAATAATTTCCCTTTTGGCAGTCTACACATTTCATACAAGGAACAAGTGGAACACCTGCCACTCTATCTCCTTTTTTTAATGTGGTTACACCTTCCCCCACTTCATCCACAACGCCTGAAAACTCATGTCCCAAAACATTTGGATAATAGTGGCATGCATCGCCGTTTACTCTAGGTACATCTGAGCCACAAATACCTGTGTATTTAACCTTTACAATTACCTTGCCAGGCTCTATCTCTGGCTTTTTGATATCCTCATATCTGATATCATTTCTTGCGTGTACAACTCCTGCTTTCATCTCATCTTCTCCTAATATCTGCTAAATGTTTCCCTTAGATCTCCGTAGAGTTCTAAATATAATTCCATGCTCTTTTCGTAAGCTTTGTGATTTTCTGGATTCGGCTCATGAACCCTTGTAATGTTGATAGTTTTTTTCACTGCCTGCTCATAAGAGCTATAGATACCTGTTCCTATTCCAGCTAAAATTACCGCGCCAAGTGTTGTTGCAGTATCTGAAGCTGGCACTACAATTCTGCAGCCTGTAACATCTGCTTTTATCTGGGTCCAAAGCTTTGAATTAGCTGAACCTCCCATAGAATTAAGCACCTCTACTTTTGCGCCTGTTTCCTTGGCAACCCTAAGATTATGTTCAAGTGAAAATGCCACCCCTTCAAGGACCGCTCTTGTCATATCTGCTCTAGTCTTGTCAAAGGAAAGTCCATAGAAAACTCCTTTTGCATCTGGGTTCCAAATTGGGGAACGTTCACCTGACATATAAGGCAAAAATGTAACGCCATCAGAGCCTACAGGCACAAGTTCCGCTTCTTTTGTAAGCTGATCAAAGCTTTCATCCTTGCCAAATTCCTGTCTAAACCACCTTAAGGCTCCGCCGCCTCCTACTGTGCCACCCTGTAAAAGCCACATTCCCGTCACCACATGTGGGCTCAGTATTAGGTCTTTATGAGCCATTGCCTTATTCAAGCAGATGCTCATTCCTCCTGCCTGGCCACCCTGTTCTTGAGTCTGACCTGTCTTATAAACACCCGCTCCTAGAGCTCCACAGGCTGCATCAAGTCCTCCTGCCACAACTGGAGTCCCTGCCTTTAGTCCAGTAAGTTCCGCTGCTTCATTTGTTACCTGTCCTACCACTTCATCACACTCGTAAAGATGAGGCACCAAATCCACTGACAGTCCTAATTCCTCAGCTAAATCACTGTCATAAAACAGTTCTTTACTATCAAAAAAATGTAGTCCATAACCCTGAGATAAATCCTGACTCATTTTTCCTGTCAGCTTGTAAACTATAAAGCTGTTACTCTGTAAAAATTTAAATGTCTTTTCAAATATCTCAGGCTTATTTTCCTTGAACCAAAGCATCTTTGGTGTAGTGTAACTAGGTAAAAACTTGTTGCCAGCCACATTGAAAATCCTATCTTCTCCAAGCTTTTCCGTTACCTTTTCGCAAATATCTCTAGCCCTGGTATCCATCCAAATAGGTGTGTTGTAAAGTACATTTCCTGCTCTATCCACAGGAATTGCTGACCAGCTTTGACCATCAACACCGATACCCTTGATATCTTCTGGAGATACTTTTTTATCTGCAAATACGCCCTTAATTCCCTTTACTATGGCCTTCCACCATTCATTTGGGTCCTGTTCCACATATCCCGGATGTGGATAATAGACACCGTAGGATTCGTTCACCTGTGAAATAACCGTTCCGTCCTCATCGAAAACAGCTATTTTACAGGCAGATGTACCTATGTCTATTCCCAGTAATTTTGCTCCCATAACATTCTTCCTTTATTAATTAAGCTTTTTTATCGAGTTTCCCTTTTCAATTTTTGTTCCTAAAATATATTCAATTGGAGGTTCGTGTTCCTTGTCACCAATCCTCTTTAACACTAGGTTTGCAGCCCTTTTGCCCATTTCTTTCATAGGCTGGACAACCATTGTCATCTTAGGTTGAACAATGTGGGTTAATATCAAATTGTCAAAACCCATTATTGAAATATCCTCAGGACATGAATACTTGGATTCGTTTACCGCCATAACAGCACCAAGTGTTACTTCATAGTTTGTTGTAAAGACCCCAGTAGGCTTGTTCTTAAGAGCTAAAAGCTGCTTCATACTCTCATATCCATGCTCTATAGAATGAAAACCAGGTTTATCAAAGTCTTTTTCAACTGTAAGCCCTGCGTCTTCAATAGCCTCCACAAAACCTTTATATCTTTGAAGTCCTGTGTAATTGTGGGCCGAATAAATAACTGCATTTTTCTTGTGACCATTTTTTAGAAGCTCATTGGTAGCCTTGTAGGCCGCTTCTCTGTTGTTGATTCGCACGCAGTCAAAATCGCAATTACGAAGAGATCTATCCATCAAAACCACAGGAACCTTTGCCGTTACTGCCGGCTTTAGGAAATCCCCCTTATCTGATACAGGAATCACTATGATTCCATCCACTTTTTTCGATAGGAGAAACTTTATACTCTCCGCTTGATTAGCCTCATCATCTCTGGCATCACATATGATCATGCTGTACCCATTTTCCTTAAGCACATCGCCTATGTATCTAAGCAACAACCCACAGAATATACTGGCCACATTGTGAACCAACACCCCGATGGAACGAGTCTTATTGGTAACCAAACCTCTTGCCATTTCATTAACCTGATAATTTAGTTCCTTAATGGCAATCTCTATTTTTTCTTTGTTTTCCGGTAAAACATTTCCACCATTTAGATATTTAGAAATAGTGGCAAGTGATAATCCGGTACGCTCTTTTATGTCCCTAATTGTTGATGGCAATTTTTCTTCCTCCCCTTACGCACGGGCGAAACGTTTCGCCTTTTGGTCTAAAGCCGCCGGAAGCATCTTAGCTTCCGGCAAACTCATTTAAAAAATCTCCCTTTAGTTAACGAACTGTTTTATAAAGTGGACCATAAGCTGCACAAGCTCTAAAGTCCTGACCTTCCTTGTCTGCGCCAAATGCATTCCATGCTGCTGGTCTGTAGATATCCTCATCTGCCACATTGTGAAGACATACTGGAATTCTGAGCATTGATGCCATTGTGATAATATCTGCGCCTATATGTCCGTATGAAATAGCACCGTGATTTGCGCCCCAGTTATTCATCAGGCTGTAAGCATTTTCGAATGGGCTTCCCTTTTTCCCATCACATCTAGGTGTAAACCATGTACATGGCCATGTGTAATCTGTTCTCTTCCAGAGAGTATCTGAAACCTTTTCTGGAAGTGCCACCGTCCAGCCTTCTGCTATCTGAAGAACAGGGCCTAGATTCTTAACAAGATTAAGTCGAATCATTGTAGCCGGCATTTCCACCTTTGTTTCAAATCTTGATGACCAACCGCCGCCTCTAAAGTAACCATTGTCAGCCTCGCACCACTCCACAGCATTCATAATCTTCTTTTGATCTTCATCTGTGATTTCATACCATGGCTTAATGCAAGGATTTCCATCTTTATCATTGCAGACACCTGAGGCATCAAGGCAGCAAGCTCCTGAATTAATTAGGTGAATGATTCCGTCTGCCTCCTTAGCGTGTCCTTCTAATGTATAGTCAGTAACTCGCTTCACCGACTCTGTATTCCAGCACGTTCTCACATCTGCAAACATCTGAGCTCTATTTGTAAGAAGCTTCATAAAAAGCATTCCCAAGCCATTTAAAGCATCATTTTCTGTTGCCAAGATAAATGGCTCTCTAGCTCCGTTCCAGTCGAATGATGTATTAAGTACTGCCTCTGGCAAATCACAATTTGGCCAGTGGTCAGTCCACTGTCTCTGCCCCTGGAATCCACCGCAGATAGCATTGTGACCAACAGCTTCTTCCTCTCTTCCCTCTGGAAGATTTGGATTGCCCTGATATAGGTCCTCGATAATGACTGCCATCTTTGCTACGAATTCCCAGTCTTTTTCTTTTTGCTCATCGCTCTTCTTTACAAAATCTGGATTCTTATCAAAGCCTTTTTTACATTCTGTCTTTATCCAATTGAGAGCCTTTTTATAATCATCTTCGTTGTAAATCTTCTCATCTATTCTTCTAAGAATCTCAACCTCATCAATGGACTCAACTCTCATGCCAAGGTATTCTTCCAAGAAATTCTGGTCCATTATTGAACCGCCAATTCCCATTGTCACTGAGCCAATCTGTAGATACGACTTATCTCTCATTGATGCTGCAGCAACAGCAGCTCTGCCAAATCGAAGTAACTTTTCCTTTACATCCTCAGGAATAACTGTGTCATCCGCCTCCTGAACATCCTTGCCATATATTCCAAATGCTGGAAGTCCCTTCTGTGCATGTGTTGCAAGAACTGATGCAAGATAAACAGCTCCAGGTCTTTCTGTTGCGTTAAGTCCCCAAACGCCCTTGATTGTCAGTGGATTCATATCCATTGTCTCTGAACCGTAGCACCAACAAGGTGTAACAGAAAGTGTAATTGCTACCCCTTCTTTTCTGAACTTTGCCTCACAGGCAGCTGACTCTGCAACTCGACCTATTGTTGTATCTGCGATAACAACTTTAACCGGTTCGCCATTTGAATACTTTATATTCTCCTCAAAAAGCTTCTTTGCCGACTTAGCCATGTTCATGGTCTGTTCTTCAAGTGATTCCCTTACTTTTAGAGGTCCACGACGTCCATCAATACATGGCCTAATACCTATTACAGGATATTCCCCAATATATCTGTTTTTACTCATACTCCATTACCCTCCTTGCGATTCTCATGCCTTAAAGCGAACCGTTACGTTATAAATTGATTATAGGGAATGGATTTTTCCATAAAAAGTGATATACTGAATAAAAATATAACGATATTCACTTTTTGTATTTGGGGGAATAATTATGAAGTATATCGATTATCAAGAACATCGCCAGCATGGCACTTTTAACTTTCCGATTGCTCATTATCATGAGAATCCACACACGCCAAGATACCTTATGACCTATCATTGGCACACTAACTACGAAATTGTCTATATCAGAAAGGGTTCCTTTAATCTCACACTAGACGACAAAACTGAAACCTACCACGAAGGCGACGTGGTGTTCATTTCTGACGGAATGCTACATGGGGGCACACCGACTGACTGTTGGTACGACTGTATTGTTTTCGATTTGAAGATATTGCTTAAGAATAATAATGCCTGCAGCAAGACTGTTCAGGACATTATCAATCATCGAATCAGAATCAACACTTATCTTTCCAAAAACAATCATATTATCTCTGCAATCGTGCAAGACCTATGTAACACCCTTGCCAGAAAACAGACTGGCTATGAATTCAATGTTCAGGGATATTTGTACATTTTATTCGGAGAAATTATCAGAAACGAAATCTACACCAAAAATCCTCTAGATAATGTTACTCTTGAGAGGCTAAACTCTGTTAAAGAGGTCCTATCTTACATCTCAGAAAACTATTCCAACAATATAACTTTGGACCATTTAGCCCATATAGCTGGCATGAATCCAAAATATTTTTGCCGCTATTTTAAATCTATGACCGACAGAACTCCTATTGACTATTTAAATTACTATAGAGTGGAATGTGCTTGTGAAATGCTTTCTACAAAGGATATTTCAATCAGAGAAGTTGCTATTTCCTGCGGCTTTAACGATGAAAGCTACTTTATAAAGACATTTAATAAATACAAGAATATTACGCCAAAGCAGTTTATGAAACGCTCCTTTTCAGCTTGATGGTTATAGGGATGTTTCAATTCACATTTCTTTGACACTTCCTTAACACTTATGTGCTACTTTAAATATAGAGCGAGGCATACTTAATTACTTGCAATAAGTTTAAAGGAGGGTTGAGATATGAAAAAAAGAATATCGGCAGCAGCATTATCGCTTATACTGTTCCTTGCAATCTTTTCTTTCATTCCTTTCAATACCGTCTATGCCGCTAGTAAAATCACTTTGGCAGATGCCAGAGAAATAGCTCTAAAAGATGCCGGATTGGAAGAAAATGATGTAACTATTGCAAAAGCAAAAACTGAATACGTCTTAGGGGTAAAACAATACGAGATTGTCTTCTACTACGGAACAACTGAATACAGCTATGAAATAAGTGTAACAGGTGATATTGTTTCTTCTGAAGTGGAATTAGAATCAATTCACGCAGAAGAAAATCCTAGAGAATCACTTGATGATACAAATCCATCATCTAATACAAGCAGTATAACAGAGGATGATGCACTTGAAATTGCCCTGGCTGATGCCAGCTACACAAAAGACGATTTGAGATATTCAAAAGTAACAAAAGATTATATTGATGGCAGAGGCATATATGAAGTCCTCTTCATAGTGGGAAGATATCAATATAGTTACGATATCGAAATCGAAACAGGAAATATAATCAATTACGAAGTCTCATAAACACTTAGATATAGCATAACCAAAAAGGTCACCTCATTTTGAGGTGACCTTTAATAATTTAGCTGCAGTATTTATCTCTAAGTTCATTTGCTGCTTTTACAAGATTTATAAGACTTGCTTTAGTCTCTGTCTCTCCTCTTGTCTTAAGTCCGCAATCAGGATTTATCCATAGCTTTTTATCATCTACTCTTTTAAGCATCTTATCGACTCCAGCTACTATCTCATCTACTGAAGGAATTCTTGGACTATGAATATCGTAAACACCAGGGCCAACAGCTGTTCTAAAATGATTTTCCTTGAGAGAATCAAGAATCTGCAAATCAGAACGTGATGCTTCAAAGGTAATTACATCTGCATCCATAGCATCTATAGCAGGAATAATATCAGTAAACTCACTATAACACATATGTGTGTGTATCTGAGTTGTCTCCTTTACACCGCTTGCCACAAGTCTAAATGCTGGAATAGCAAAATCCAAATATTCCTTATACCAGTCAGATTTTCTGAGAGGTAACTTTTCTCTTAAAGCTGCCTCATCAATCTGAATAATGCCTATTCCATTGGTCTCTAAATCAAGAACCTCATCACGAATTGCAAGAGCAATCTGAAGCATGCTTTCCTTGACAGAAATATCTTCTCTAGGGAATGACCAGTTAAATATAGTTACAGGTCCTGTAAGCATTCCCTTCACTGGCTTATCAGTACAGCTTGATGCGAACTTAGCCCATTCTACTGTAATAGGACTTTTTCTTGATACATCGCCCCATATTACTGGTGGCTTAACGCATCTGGTTCCATAGGACTGTACCCATGCTTTTTTTGTAAAAAGATAGCCCTCTAAGTGCTCGCCAAAATATTCCACCATATCGTTTCGCTCATACTCACCATGAACCAAAACATCAAGGCCTATTTCTTCTTGGAGTTTAATGCAATCCGCAATCTTGTTTTTATTAAACTCTACATACTCTTCCTTTGCTACTTTGCCCTTTCTAAATAGCTGTCTTGTACGTCTTACATCCTCTGTCTGAGGGAAAGAGCCAATTGTAGTTGTTGGGAAAAGTGGTAGATTCAAGCATTCACTCTGAGCAGCTGCCCTTTTGTCAAAATCAGGAACTCTTCTATAATCAGACTCCTTAATATTTGCCACTCTCTCTTTAACCGTCTCATCAACACTATTAATTCTGCCTGTAAATAATGATTTATTTCGCTCAAGAATGTCACTATTCCCCTCACCATCAGCCAAAACTGAAAGTTCCTTAATTTCTGAAAGCTTTTCAAGTGCGAAAGAGAAATGCTTTTTATATTCTTCTGGTAAATCTGTTTCGCTTTCAAGTGTATAAGGTACATGAAGCAAAGAACATGAAGTAGAAACAACTATTTTAGCATTTGTTTTGCTTTTAAGCTTTTCAATTATTTGAAGAGAATTCTCATAGTTATTCCTCCATATATTTTTGCCGTTAACTACACCTGCAAATAAATATTTATTCTTTGGGAATCCAAAAGTCTCCACTAAATCAAGTGTCTTTTTTCCTTCCACAAAATCTAATCCGATTCCATCGAAATCATACTGAATTAGTTGATCATATATATCTCTTAAATCGCCAAAATATGTCTGAAGAAGAAGTCTCACACCGCCACTTGCAGCAGTAATCTTATCGTATATACGTTTAAATAATGCCTTATCCTCAAAGGTCAAATCCATTACCAAATATGGCTCATCAATCTGTAACCAGTGAGTTAATCTATCATCTAATTTCTTGATAAGCTTTACATATTCTTCAGTAAGATCATCAACGAAATCCTCTGCCTTCTTCTTGCCTGTATATCTAGCCAATTTTAAAAATGTAAATGGTCCAACAACCACAGGTTTTGTCTCGATTCCTGAGGCCTTGGCATCATCATATTCATCAAAAAGCTTTGTTCCTACCAACTCAAATTTTGTATCATCCTCAATTTCTGGAACAATATAATGGTAATTCGTATTAAACCATTTTTTCATAGCAAGAGCTTTTACATTGCCTTTTTCCCCCTGATATCCTCTTGCCATTGAAAAATATGTATCAAGATTTGATAATCCTAATGCCTTATATCTCTTTGGAATAACATTAAATAAAACTGCTGTATCAAGCACATTATCATAAAAAGAGAAATCATTTGAGGAAATAAAATCTATCCCTGCCTCTTTCTGACTAGTTATATTAAAGTGCTTCCATGTATTTGCCACATTATATAAGTCAGATTCCCCAATCTCACTTCTAAAATATTTTTCTGTTGCAAACTTTAACTCTCTATCCTTTCCAATTCTTGGAAACCCTACTACTGCTGTTTTCATTTCTTTACCCTTTCTTTTTTAATTTACAAAAAGTATAGACCTACTGAATATATAGGTAAAATATAAAAATCAGTCAGCTCACAATAGATTTTATCTATGCCAATCGCAATTCATTTATCAAATTCTATTTACAAAAAAATTCTATTATTTTTAAATTTACAATACACCTTTAGCTATTAACTGTTATAATAAATAGAAAATGATAGCGTAACTATCGAAATGCTTAATGGGGGGCACTAACATGAATGCTAAAAAAATTATCACATCAATTTCAATTCTTGCTATTACTGTTATGGGCTTTGTGGCCTGCGGAAAAGATTTAAGTTCCGATCCTCCATTCACTACTTTTAACTTTGACACTACATATGATGATATGATTAAGGAATTAGGCGAGCCAGATTCCGAGAAAGAATCTTATTACGGCAACGCATACAATTATTCATCTGATTATTTAGACTTACAGGGAAATGTTCAATACGCCTTCGATGAAGACGGACATATGACCAACATGACTTGGGCATACTTTAGTGAGGATGGCGAGGAAATCACAGATATCTACAACGACTTACACAAGCAGCTTCAAAATAGTCTCGGTAAGACAAAAGAAGCCACCAACACTGTTACCAACCTAGCAGACATTTGGCGTCTAGATAGTGGCAACATTGAGTTGGCAGCTATAGTCACATCAGATTACAACGTAGTAATGTTTACATATCTCTCTCCTGAGTATTCTACATCCTCAGAAGAGCTTGAAGAATAACAATTTATCCTATCTTTTCAATTGTTATTTGATTAATAAGTTTTTCCATATCAGACAAATTAAACCGGCCGGTCTCCTCTGTCATCGCCGATGCAGCGGAGATTGCGCTGGCTTTTTTTAACGCTTCTGTAAAGGTAAGGCCCTGAGAAAATGAAAGCGCAAATCCTGCAATCATAGAATCCCCACAGCCCACCGTATTTACGGCATCTATCTTAGGTACTATTCCCCTATAGACTCCATCATCACATACCATCAAAGACCCATCTGCACCAAGAGAAACAACTACAATCTCAACGCCCTTATCTCTTATTTGTTTTGCTGCAGCTATTACCTCTTCAAAAAAGCCTTCCTCATCTACTGAAATTTTTCTTCCTGTGAGCATAGCAATCTCATCAATGTTAGGCTTTATCATAAACGGAATCTCTTCAACTGCTTCTATGAGAAGCTTTCCACTAGTATCCAAAATCACCTTTTTACCAAGTTTTTTTCCTATTGCTATAAGCCTTCTATAACTATTAGAATCCAGGCCCTTTGGAACACTGCCTGATATGGTAATGATATCTGAATCCTTGGCAAGCGTCTTAAACTTTTCCTCAAATCCATTCCAATCATTCTCATCAATCACAAATCCTGGTTCCAAAAACTCAGTCTGCTTTTTCTTTTTTGTATCCCATATATTTATGCAAGAACGGCTCTCTGCCTTAACTTTATAAAAGCCATCCTTTACTCCATAATCAGAAAGTCTAGAACATATATAGTCTCCTGCATATCCTCCTACAAAACCGGTAGCAACTACATCCGCCCCTGCAATAGCAAGTGGTTTTGAAACATTAAGACCCTTTCCTCCAGGTACATATTCGCATTCTAATACCCTATTTACTTCGCCTTCTTCAAAGTTTTCTACCACATAGCGCTTATCAATAGCTGCATTTAAAGTAACTGTTAAAATCATAAATTATGCCCCCATATTCCATAAATTTGCAACTATTATGCACTAGACCATATAAAAAAACTACAAAATGTGTATATCCTTATATTTTTTTACAGAAAAATGCAATCTAAAAATAAAAAAGCTCTCCTCAAATGAGGAGAGCCCATATTGCTATTTATTTGTCCTCGCTATTAAGTGCTCCATCCATTATAGATACAAGCTCTATAGCGCTGCGGAAGTTAAGCTTTTCATCTCTGTCTGCCCATGTAACCTGTCCTTGCCAACTTCCATTTTCACATTTATTTACACGTACAACAAATGTTGCTTCTTTGCCATTATCTGCCATTTCTCCCACCTCCAACTATCTTTACTTTTTAAATAATAACATACATCTAGAAAAATATCATATTTTTCGGGCAAATAATAATTATTATTCAAAATCTAACTCAATTGGACAATGATCTGAGCCAAATACATCAGTGTGAATCTTGGCATCCTTCATTCTATCCTTAAGGTCTTCTGATACTATGAAATAATCAATACGCCATCCAGCATTTTTCTCTCTGGCCTTAAAGCGATATGACCACCAAGAATAGATATCTGCCTGATCTGGATAGAAATATCTAAAGCTATCTATGAATCCCTCTGACAAAAGCTGAGTCATCTTCTGGCGCTCTTCATCAGTAAAGCCTGCATTTCTACGATTAGTCTTAGGATTTTTAATATCAATTTCTTCGTGGGCAACATTTAGATCGCCACATAAAATAACACCTTTTTTCTCGTTAAGCTTCTTAAGATATGCTCTGAAATCATCCTCCCAAGTCATGCGATAATCAAGACGCTTTAGCTCATTTTGAGAGTTTGGAGTATAGCAAGTAATAAAATAGAAATCCTCAAATTCAAGGGTAATTACTCTTCCCTCATGGTCATGCTCTTCTATTCCAATACCGTAACTTACAGATATTGGCTCCTTTTTTGTAAATATTGCAGTGCCGGAATATCCTTTCTTCTCAGCATAATTCCAGTAGACATGGTAGCCTTCTCTTGTCTCATCAAACTGTCCCTCTGACAGTTTAATCTCCTGCAGACCAATAATATCTGCATCTATGCTGTCAAAGAAATCCCAAAAACCCTTTCCAACAACAGCTCTAAGTCCATTCACATTCCATGAAACGAATTTGCTCATATAGCCTCCTAGTTAGTCCTCAAGGCATCAATAGGATTAAGATTAGCCGCCTGATGACTTGGTAATATACCAAATACTATACCAATAACCATGGAAAAAGCAACTGCTATAAAGGCTGCAGGCCAAGAGATTGCTACTGGAGTTCCACTCATCATTGATATAATCTTAGCAAGGCCTATACCTGAAGCTACGCCTAGCACACCGCCCATAGATGTAAGCACTGCTGCCTCAGTTAAAAACTGTGCCATAATCTTGCCTTTTCTGGCACCGATAGCTTTCTTAAGACCGATTTCTGCAGTACGCTCTGTAACTGAAACAAGCATAATATTCATAACGCCAATACCACCTACTAACAGTGATATTGCAGCAATCCAAATAAGCATTGAATTGGTAGATGATGCAAGCTGCTGAAGCTGCTGAGCCTGCTCTAATAAATCCTTTGACTGATACTTAATAGCATCACTGTCTGGATGAATATTACCATTTAGAATATCTGCAGTCTTCTTTCCTGCTGCTGTCATATCATCAGTGGATTTAGCTCTGACCAAAACATTTTCTGGCTCATCATATTTATAACTGATTGGCCAATCAGTAATTGGAATGTAAACTGTTCCCGATTCGTCCTGAGCGTATGTCTGATAATCAGTAATCGAATTGATTACTGGCTCAAATGTAGAACGAGATGCCACAACTCCCACAATTACATAAGAGTCGCCGCCAATTTCCAAAATCTTTCCAATAGGGTCCTCATTTTGAAGAACACCTGAAATAATGCCATCATCAACAATGCAGACCTTTTTATAGTCTTTTACCTCTGCATCTGTAAACAATCTTCCTGATTTAACGGTCATATTTGCAGTCTCAAAATAGTCAGTCTCGACACCCTTTACATAACCGCCACTCATGGAATTATTAAGATAGTAAACACCATCATATATCTGTCTGCTAGTATATTTACTTGCAGATTTTACTTCATCAAGATCCTTAATCTCCTTTAGAATCTCATCTGAAATCTGCGGAACACCGAAAGGTGCCTCACTATAGCTTAAATCAATTGGCCAATCATTCTCATACAGCTGAATATCTACTGTATTAGAGCCTGAGCCAATAAGATTCTGCTTGATTTGCTGATTAGTACCCTCGATAGTAGATACAATAGCGATAATAGCAGCAATACCAATAATAATACCTAGCATTGTAAGGAATGATCTAAGCTTGTGAGTCCAGATTCCTCGGAATGCTAATCTTAAATTCTCAAACATAGGTCCTCCCTTAATAATCAAGCGATTCAACTTTCTTGCATTTGATTCCCTCTATAGCACCATTACCATAAGGAAATGCAAGACAATCATCCATTGTAATTCCAGACTTTACTTCAAGCATCTCGCCCCAAAGTGACTTGCCAATTTTTACATATACCTTTTCAAGTCTGTTTTTTTCATTCATTCTCATAACATAATTTCCACCAGAATCTTTTCTAATAAAGAAATTTGGTATATACATACCGCCGGCTTCCACATTATCTGGTGTAATTGTAATATCTACGGCTGCGCCAATTTCAATACCACTACTTCTATCAAAGCTAGCTTTAAATACGTAGCTGCTCACATTAGTATTGCCGCCACCCATGTAGTAGTTGTTCTCTTCTGATGTATCAGGGCTGTCACTGATATCTGTAATCACTGCATCAGCTGTCATTCCATTATCCCATGACATTACAGATACCTTATCACCTACATGGACATTGCCAAGATAGAACTCGCCAATGGTTCCAGAAATAAAATACTCATCTGTTGCAGATACAATCATAAATGGCTGGGTGCTATTATAGTTGTCAGCACTCTGTACCTTAGAAACTGTTCCTGATACCTTGGCAATCATCTCGCCATTTTCATTGGTATTTTTCATCTCCTCAAGCTGATTAGCCTTGATTCTAAGATCAAGCTCAGCTCTGGCTAAGTCCTTTTTAGTCTGCTCAATAGCCTCTTCCAGCTGAGTTGGTGTGTAGCCCTTTGGCTCAATGTACTCCTCGCGAATCTCGCCATGAGGTCCTAGCCCCTCGTGACCGATAATATTGCCGTTTGATGTATCGTAATACCAGTTACCAACTACTATTTCCTCCGTAACCTCGTATTCATCTACGTCAAATACTGCTTCTAAATCCTCTATTTCATCTAAGGCTGCTTTAATTGCCTCTATTGCTTCTGCATCTTTTTCCTCGTCAAGCATATGTTGCCTGCCATCCGCTGATGATGAATAATAGATTCGACCAACTTCTTCACCAGTATACATATACGCGACTTCAAAAACCTTATCTCCAGATCCGTAGTTATCCATAAAACTACAACCATCTTTTACATAATAAGTTGCATCTGCAACATAAGTCTTATCTCTAGTATCCGCCTGCGATGCTATATGCTCAGGAATAGGCGTTGTATTCTCAAGTCTTTCTAATCTAGTGGTATTTGCATTGTAAATCTGTTGAGCCTTTTCAACCTCAAGCTCCTTACCTCTGATATTCTGAGATTCCTTCTTTACGGTAAGAAGAACATCTCCTGCCTCAACATGGTCTCCCTCAGCGAAATTAACACTGAGAACCTCTGTACCAGATGCTAAATATGTAGTCTGTGATTTCTCAGCAGTAACAGTTCCATAGCTTTCAATGGAATCACCCCAATAGCCATCCATTCCATAGGTGGTAAGGGAAACAACCTGTGCTATTTTCTTACCTCGATTATATCTAAAGTAGCCATATAAGCCGCCAACCACAAGGCCAGCAATGACAACTATAACAATCAGTGGCTTAATTATCTTTTTCATCATCCACCTCCTGTTCTAGTCCATCATAAAGTCGACCATCTACTATTCTATATGTCTTTTTAGCGTGGCTAGCTATATTTGCATCATGAGTAATCATGATAATTGTAGTACCCTCGTCATTTAACTTCTGAAAAAGGTCCATAATAGCTGCACCACTCTTTTGATCCAGGGCACCTGTTGGCTCATCCGCAAGCAGTACCTTAGGATTATTTACAATGGCTCTTGCTATAGCAACACGCTGTTTTTGTCCACCAGAGAGCTGATCCGGTCTAAATTTCACTCTATCAGCAAGCCCAACTCTTGTCAGGGCATCTACAGCTCTTTTTTCTCTTTCCTTTTTAGGAACTCCAGCATAGCTAAGGGGAAGTGCCACATTCTCAATAGCGTTTTCCTCATTCATAAGATAAAAGCTTTGGAAAACAAATCCGATAGAATTAAGTCTAAGGTCAGACATCTGTCTATCCTTAAGCTTCAGCACATCCTTATCCTCAAATATATATTTTCCAGATGTAGGCTTGTCCAAACATCCGATAACGTTCATAAGTGTACTCTTGCCTGAACCAGAGGGTCCCATAATTGCAACGTATTCTCCCTTATCAACAGTGAGACTTACGTCATTTAAAGCTGGCACCGATGTCTCTGTTCCAGATTCACCATACACCTTAAAAATATTCTCCAACTTTACTATCATGGCTGCACCTCTTGTCCACTGACGGTTTTCATTCCTTCTTTGTAATCATCCATTGGATATGCAATTTTAGTATCTTTATCAATACCACTTACTGCATATACCATCTGCTCCTCATAGTAATCGCCAAGCTCTATAGTCTGTTTTGCAAGTCTATTGCCGTCTTCTACCCAAAGGAAAGGTGTACCATCTTCTTCATAGGAAATGTAGTAATCATAGATGTATGTTCCATCAGAGAAATCCATTTCAGGTGCATCAGTCTTTCCTAATTCGATATAAACATGCTGGCCCATCATCAATCCTTCTGAATCATCAAGAGTGACATAGAATGGATATTTTGTAGATGAATTCTCACTGCTTCCACCATATGAATACATTGAATCAGTATTTTCCTGCTTAGACTCTGTATCTATCTTAGTAATAGTACCAGTCCATGTCTGAGATGCATCTACACGAGATCTAAGTGTAACAGGCTCATCCACATTAATAGCCCACACATTCTGCTCATTAATCTGGCCCTTTATGCGCATCTCACTAGCACCAAGGATAGTTATAAAGGAACCATCTGTGGTGTATGGATTAGTGTCATCTGCAATTTTGGTAACTACTCCAGAAACGGAAGATTTTACAACAGAATTGTTGATTTTTCTATTATTCTCCTCAATTTTGGCATTAGTCTGATCTATATTGTTCTGGGCAATTTGGATATCCGTATTAAGGCCTGCAATCTCGTTAGCAAGGGCCTCTTTTTTGTCCTTATCCTCGTCTGTATCCCCTGTTATCTTATCAAGCTCTTTTTGCTTTTTAGCAATATCATCATTGTACTCTTGGATTGAAAGATTATAGCCTTCAATATCAAATCCGTACTGTACATTTTCTGCCTCTAGATTATCTATCTTATATGAGAATAGAGGTGTACCTTTTTCAACTGTATCTCCCTCTGATACAAAGATAGTATCCAATTCTCTTTCTGTACTCTTAGTTACACTGCTAGTCTCCTGGCCCTCTACAACGCCCATGAAAACATCTGATGAATAGCTACTGTTAGCCCCCATTATTTCATCAAGTGTCATAACATAGACCTCTGCAGAATTGTCTATAGACTTTGAGCCCCCCCTAAACAATCCTTTTTTGTACGCTACGAAACAGCCCCCACCAACTAATAGTGCTGCCACAATAAGCACAATTATTTTTTTCTTCATAACATTCTTCCTTTCTATTTTAAAATCGCATCCGCAACTGTTCTATCTCTACTAATACAGTTATAACATTAATAAAGGGGTAATGCAATACAAACATTACCCCTGATTTAAAATATTAAATCTAATATAAATCTTATCTACAAAGCAAAGTCTCTCTCGTGGAAACCCATTTATCAGCAAGACATACTATCCAGGCCTCACGGCTCCTTGGCACCTTAGTAAAGGTAAGGGGCCACATATGCGTCTCTATTACAGACTGGGTTCTTTTGCAGATTCCAAAATGAGCAACTGCATTTCTTCTAGCTGTGCGAGAATGAGAAAAACCATGAAGTCCATTCCCCTCATCTGTCTCATGCCAATCATATAGATAATAATCATGCAGGAATGCACCAACTGTAAGAACATGCTCATCGGCATTAAGGTGCAATCTCTTATTAATCCAATATGAAAGCTTTGTTACACTCTCAGCATGCTCGTATGTAGTAATCTTACCATGCTGAATAAACTGCTTCATTTTCTGAGTCCTCTCGTCATTTCTGAAAGGCTCTAAGATTGTTTCCAATCTCTTGATTTCTTCTGGCTTTAGCTTCATAAATACCTCATATAACACATCATTTCCCTTGAAGCTAGGCCAAATAGTATCAAAGAATTATGACTATGTTGTGAATGAACGGTTAAAAATTATCTAAATCTATATAGGCGGTCAGTCTTCCTTCCATCGTTGAAAGAACCGGTAAGAATAATTGACCCATTTGCATTAACCTCAGCCTTGCCAATAACTGCTGAGTAATCGGAAATATTTGTTATATAAAAAACATATACATCCTCTTGGAAAAAATATTCATATCTCTCTTCTGGAGAAAGCTCCTCTTCTACTTCCTCACAGCAATCTCCTATGTCTATAAGGAATCTTCCAACATATTCTCTATCCTGTCTACTGTAGGTTATGGTATACCCAGATTCCTCGGGAAATTCTTTTTGAAGCTCCTTAAGAGCTTGATTTTCATCAGCTACGGCAGTGGCCTCATACTGACATTTTCTAACTGACTCTTTTTTATTGTAGGTTGGTAGACTAAGCCATACACCCAAAATATATATTTGTATAAATAAAATCAAGGTTAAACAAACTATACAGCTGTATTGAAATACATGCTTTGCCCTAATACTTTTATACCATTTTGTTGTCTCTGACGATTCTACAGTATCAACCTTTTCTGGAATCTCATCAGCCTTTTTTGACTTGGATGTCAAAGAGCCAGCAAAGCTTTTTACTCTACGGAATAATTTATTATCAAAAAGCTTTTTCAAATTGAATTGCCCAGTTTGTTCAATCTCGTTTTTATTTTTAGCGTATTTGCTTTCTAATATGGATTTCAGGCAGGTAGCGCAAGCCACTCCATTCTCAGCAGGCTTACCGCATATAACACAAGTATCCTCATGCTTAACATCGGAAGCTATATCAAATATCCTAGTCTTAAATCTGGTGCCAAAGACAGAAGTTAGAAGCTTTCTCTCATTTTCCTGACGGAGAATCTCCTCCACCACAGACATATCCTTAAAGTCATATTTAGTTGTGAGCTTTGCTATGTAATAAAGCTCCTGCCTTAACTTATCATCTGCCATCAGTTTTCCTCGTTATTCAAAAAATTATTTGTGCGCTCATCTATTCCTTTAAAGCACAAATAAGCAAGTAGTTTGTTGTCCTTATCCTGAATCATACCAGCAAAGAAAATGCCTTCTTTTATAACCTCTGCCCTGTTAATCTTCGCAGTGACCCTAAGGCTAAAGTCAGAATCATTTGCTGTATCAGCAAAGTTTACCTCTACCAAATCTCCGATTGTAAATAAATTTTGATTGCCTATAAATGAGATGCCTGCATCACTAATATCAATAACTGAAACCGACATACGCTTCAAATCATCTTTAGTGGCAGAGCCCGGTCTATGAACATTTACCCTCTCGTCTACTCTTCGCTCGCTAGAGGCTGCAATAGTACCAAAATTTTTGGAATCCACAACGTAATAATCAACATCTCTGTAATTTACAAGCTTTACCAAAACATTTTTCCATACAACCCTTCCGCCGGATAATGGATCAATGCAATGTAAATTAAAACGCATACTCTTAGGCGAACCAGCAGTAAAATCAACTACCATGCCATTATATACGTACGGTTTTAACAAAACTCCTGTATTATCGTTGGTACCAACAACTTCTGTTTTAATCTCAAAAGAAGATCCACCGATTAGTACTTCAAGAGTAACCTCTTGGTCCGCAGTCAACTGATCGATTGTCATATTTCATAACCCCTTTTATTATCTATGCTCTAATTATACTTAAAAGCCCACCGCTTTCATTTATTTTCGGTTATTTTTTATAATTTTTTAGCAGCTTCAACCACATGCTTCACCAAAATACTAGTGGTAACTCCACCTACTCCGCCTGGTACTGGTGTAATAGCATCAACAATAGGCTCAGCCTCGTCAAATTTTACATCTCCACAGAGCTTGCCTTTTTTGTCATTCCAACCAATTCCTACATCAATAACCACCTGTCCTGGTCTTAAGTATTCTGCGCCTACGCTCTCCATCTGCCCAGATGCAACAACAAGAATATCCGCATCTTTAGCCTCAGCTGGCACATCTACTGTTCTAGTATGACATATAGTAACTGTAGCATTCTCATGCATAAGCATCATAGCTACAGGACGACCGATTACAAGGGAACGTCCGATAACAGTAATCTTCTTTCCAGAAAGTGGAATATTGTAATACTTTAATATTTCAACTGCTGCCTCTGCTGTACATGGGGCAAATCCTTCGTTATTTCCAGTGAAAACACCTGCAAGAGAAATATCAGTACATCCATCTATGTCCTTGCTTGGAGAAAGTAGCTTTCTAGCCTTCTCCTCATTAATATGCTTAGGGAGTGGTCTAAACATGAGAATCCCATGTATAGTTATATCTTCATTTAATTCTTGTAGCTTTGCAAAGAAGTCTTCTTCAGATACATCTGCAGGCAGTGCAAACACTCTAGCTTCCACGCCAACAAGCTCACATCTTTTAATTGCGCCCTTCTCATAAGAGATATCATCTGCTCTCTCGCCCACTCTTAAAATAGCAAGTGTTGGGGTAACTCCCTTTGCTTTAAGAGCAGTTACGTCTTCAATCATTTTCTCATTAAGAGCTTCAACAACTTCTTTTCCCTTTAGTAATGTAGCCATAAAACCTCCAGTAAACTATAGTCTATTAAATACATCAGAATAAATGTCAGCAGCCTTTTTAGTGTACTCAGCCACAAGGGAATCTACCTTTTGATTTAAATCCTCTGCATATTCCCTATCCTTCATGGACTTGGTGTTAATTCTTACATTGATAGCCGCACCCTTAATAGCACCTTCAAGCATAGCAACACCCGTAGCAGCATCACTAATCATAATCACTGAACCCTTGTCAGCGAATTCCCTCTGTAAGTCAACCGCCTGACATGAAAGCTCAAGAATCTTAAATGGAACTGCCGCTGCGTCCTTAAGACATTTTTCCATTATCTCATTCCTTGATGGGTCATCAGATGGAATAGCATAAGCTTTTGAAAGAGGTTCAAATGCGATAGCATCCTCCTCTATACACTTAAGAAGCTCCACTCTAAGATCCTGTGCCTGTGCCATCAGACCCTTGATTTCATCCTCAACATCAGCATACTTTTTCTTGCCTACAGTAAACTCTCCAACCATATCCCCAAGGGCTATAGCAATAGCCCCAACAAGAGCCGATGCACCGCCGCCACCAGGCACGGAAGTCTTTGATGCCAGTGCTTCTGTAAACTCAGTACATGTCATTTTCTTAAAATCCATAATTATTCTCCTATAAATAAAACAAGACTCCAGAGCATTGAATAATCAATGCCGTGGAGTCACTCATTCCTTAATATAATCAAATATAGTCATCTGATTGGCATCAGCCACCAAGTTATTGTACTGTTCTTTCTCCTCTTCAGTGAGTTCCCTGTGAAAAACATAGGTCTCTTGGTGAATCGAACCATCCATATCAAAAAACAATTGTCTATATGAAATGTTTTTGTCCTCAAACATTGTCCATTGCCCAATCTATATAGTAGTAGGCCAAAAACTCAGCCAAGAACAATTTTATCATAATAGAAGAAATTTTCAATGTAGATATTAATATCTAAGGAAGTTCTATGCCAAATTCACTAGGTAAAAATCTAGGGCATACATTGTCAGATGTAACAATAACTGATGCAGCAAGTGTAGAGCCGATTTCACAAGCCTCTTCCAATGTCTTTCCATAAGTAAGACCAATTGTAACACCTGCAAAGAAGGAATCTCCTGCGCCTGTTGTATCTTTTACATCTACCTTCCTAGCTGGAACAAATCCAGTCTTGCCATTGATATCCGCATATACGGCACCCTTACCGCCGAGAGTTACTATCATCTTTTGAATCTGAGCACCCTGAATTTTCTTAGCTAAAATCTCCTGCATCTCCTCAGGTGTCTTCTGTGAATAATCATCCATGAAAAGAATGCCAGCCTCCTGCTGATTGCATACAAAACACTCAACATTCTTAAGAAAATCTCTACGCTCTACTGCAATACTCATATTAGAAACTGCAGCATAAACCTTGAGATTGTATTTTTCAGCGTATTTAAATACACGCTTGATAGTGTCCTTTTCCATATCTATCTCAAGAGCAATACTATCAGCATCACCAAAAATCTCATCACCCTGCTCATCAAGGATATCATTGATAGCAGAAAGGTCTGGTCTCTTGGAAATAGATGCAACCACATCACCATGGTTATCAAAAACAGCAAGCCACTTGCCCATGCCATCAGGAGTTCTACGAACAAATCGAGTATCTACCTTGTGATTGTTAAGCTTTTCAAGGACACCTGTGCCTATTCCGCTTTCATCAACAAGACTAACAAACTTTGGGCGAAGCTCTACATTGGCAATATCCTCAACTACATTTCTACTAACACCACCATGAACCTCTTCTACTGTACCAACATTTCTACCAGCAGGTATATAGCTAGAAGTAGAATGGCCCTTTATATCTATAAATACCGCACCTAAAACTACGATTCCCATAAAATATAAATACTCCTTTAATGAAAATTTTTCGCTAATATCATAGCATTAAAAAAGATTTATGAATAGCATAATAGCAAATATTTGTGTACAATTATTGATACTTAAGGTTAATAAACTAAGGTAAGGATTAAAAAATGATTAAAGTTGATTTGATAACAGGTTTCTTAGGAAGTGGCAAAACTACTTTCTTAAAAAAATACGCTAGGCACTTTATAGACCAAGGACAAAAGGTAGGCATACTTGAAAATGACTATGGTGCTGTAAACGTAGATATGCTCCTACTCAACGAATTGAGAGGCGACAACTGCGAGCTAGAAATGGTTGCTGGTGGATGTGATGCGGATTGCCACAGACGCAGATTTAAAACAAAGCTTATATCCATGGGAATGAGCGGCTACAATCGAGTTATAATCGAGCCCTCTGGTATATTTGATGTAGATGAATTTTTCGATGCTTTAAGAGAAGATCCTCTTGATAGATGGTATGAAATTGGCAACGTAATCACTATCGTAGATGGTAATCTAGATGACAATTTATCTGATGATTCCGATTTCTTTTTGGCATCCCAGATTGCCAATGCAGGAATCATTGTCCTCAGCAAGACTCAGCTTGCTACACCAGAAACAATCAGTGGTACTATCTCCCATCTAAAAGCGGCTGCCGAAAAAGCAAAGCTTTCTAAGGACATAGATAGCATTATATTTGATAAAAACTGGGATGAGCTTACAGACTCTGACTTTCAGATGATTTCTAATTGTGGGTACTCCACCCATTCATACATTAAAAAGCTAGGCACTGATGACAGCGGCTATAAAACTGTCTACTTCCTTGAGCTTAAAATGAATAGGGAAACAATAAAGGACAAAATAACCACTCTAATGAGTGATGATTCCTTTGGAAAAATACTTCGCGCCAAGGGATTCTTTAAGGAAGATGAAATATGGTACCAATTTAACGCTACCAAATCTCAATTTGAGCTGACTACCATGCCTGTAGGCCAGGAAGTCTTTATAGTAATCGGCGAAGACTTAGATTCTGCTAAAATAAAAGAATTTATGGAATAAAAAATAAATCGGAGTGACGCGATTCGAACGCGCGGCCTCTACATCCCGAATGTAGCGCTCTACCATCTGAGCCACACCCCGATATGCTGCAGGAAGCCCTGCAGCTTTTTATTTAATGGAAAATTACTCTGTAATATCTATTTTCTCAGTGAAATACAGTCTGGCACCAAAATCTGGGAAATATCTCACCCTATCATCATATCCCGTGCCTATAAAGCTCTGTGCCAGCTTAACTCCTGCATTATTAAGTGTAGCGCCGCTAGCCTTAATATCCTCTGTTTCTCCTGGCATCTTTACAAATTTGGCAACCACATTGTGGAGAATACCATCCTGCTTGATATGGATAGGGGCCACCGTATTTACCAAATCTCCAAATCCCTTTAGATTGTATTCAAGCTTGCGACCATAAAAATGATACTTTGCATTCTCATCAAGGCCTGCCTGCTCAATTCGCAAATACGGATTATTAGGCTGGACCTCTCTTTGCATTACCATAGTAACAGCCTGTGATTTGTCCCTAGAGACAATGCTCCACTCACAAATATTACCACTTTTAAGCCTATAGAAATCACCAAATTGGAGAGTTTTTCTATATTGTTTGTAAAGCTCTATCTGCGCCTCAACAGAAGCTACATCTTCGGATTTTGCATCATTTAAATTAAGCTCATATCCTAACACTCCAAAACTTGCAACTGCAAATCTTGATTCCATCGGTGTGATTCTAAGAGTCTGATGATTAGGACATGATGAAACATGAGCTGTATATGTGCTCTGTGGATATCCATAGGAATAACCATTTTGAATATCAAGTCGACTAACTGCATCAGTATTATCGCTGGCCCAAATCTGAGGGTAATAACAAAGGACTCCTAAATCAAATCTATTGCCACCAGAGGCACAGCCTTCTATCAATAGCTCTGGAAAACGCTCTGTTAATGTTTTTAACAGTCTATATAGCCCCAGAACATATCTGTGAGAAACCTCTTGCTGCTTTTCTGCCGGCAAATATTTTGAATAGTAATCAGAGAAATTTCTATTCATATCCCACTTAACATAGGAAAGACCTGGTGTAGAAAAAACGCTACTCATAACATCAATGAGATAATCCACAACTTCAGGATTACATAAGTCCAAAATCCTCTGATTTCGACCTTCAGAGTGATTTTTCCATGGTATATCTATTGCCCACTCCGGATGTTTCTTGTAAAGCTCAGAATCCACATTTATCATCTCAGGCTCAACCCAAAGGCCAAACATAAGCCCTAGGTCATTAATCTTTTTAGCCATTCCTTCTAGGCCACTTGGAAGCTTCTTTTTATTTACAATATCCCAGTCTCCAAGCCCTCTTTTATCATCATTCCTCTCACCAAACCAGCCGTCGTCCATTACAAATAATTCGATACCGACTTTTTTAGCAGCCTTGGCAAGTTTTACCAATGATGACTCTGTAAAATCAAAGTATGCAGCCTCCCAACTATTAATAAGAATAGGACGCTCCTTCTTTTTCCAATTTCCTCTTGTAATATGCTCTCGAACAAATTCATGCATATTCAGGCTCATCTGCCTGTAACCAGCAGCTGAATAAGTCATCACAGCTTCAGGTGCCTCAAATTCCTCCGAAGGTTCTAATGTCCAAGAAAAGTTCATAGGATTAATTCCATAAGCAACCCTAGTTTTCTCCCATGGAGATACCTCTACCGCCCCATAATGATTACCTGAATAAATCAAATTATACCCATACACACTGCCAGATGTCTCTGTAGAATCTGAATCTGACACCATAAAAAACGGATTGCTTCGGTTAGAGCTAGTACCTGTAAATGAAGAATTGACAAACTTGCCAGCCGAAAGAATAGTATCTGATTTATTCATCTCACTTGTCCATTTGCCATGGAAGGATGTAATCTTCATTCCTGCTCGGTCAAAATCCATAAGCATGGATAGCATACGAGTCAGCTTAACTTTTTCAGAAGATGTATTAATAAATTTGGCAGAGCGGCTAATTACATCGCAATCCGTATATACGTAGTATGAAAGAATCAAAGTAAATCCATTATTGGCATCTACCATTTTTACATTAAGAGTCTCTACATCACCTTCCATGCCATACGAGCCAGGCATAGTTTTAAACTCTTTCTTTCCAGAAAATGTCTCGAAACTATCATATATAAAATCAAGAGATGTGCTTCCATCAGCGCAAATCACCTCTATCATAGGCTCTCTGAAATCCCCCTTACCTACAGCTGATGTCTCAAGCCTCACATCCTCAAGAGTCATTTCTGGGTGAGCATTATCATATAAAACAGTATTTCCTGGAGCAAAGGCACGCTTTTCTGATAAATTTTCTCCATCCTCAGCATCAATGAGGCTGCCATAATATAAATGCTCCAGCTGTCCCGTCTCCATCACTCTAAAAGCATAAGTGGTATTTTTAGTATTTAAGAAAAAGTTTTTTCCATCAGCCTTTATCATTTTTCTTCTCCTATAAGATAAAGATTTCTAACGTGATCTAAGCTCTTCTCCAATCTCCTGAAGCTTTTCATCAGTCAGTATATATTTCTTGCTAAATATAAAATATGCAATCACTAGTACAGCAATAGGTCCCACAGTCATAACCGCTCTAAGCCCCATTACAGAACTGTTATCAATTAACTGAGTCTCCCCTAAGGTGTACATCTTATGTACCAGTCCCTGAGAATCAAGCACCGATGCGCTATCTGCCTGAATATTAAATACTGCAAGGCAAATTGAAGCTACAAGTGCAGCTATTCCCGATGCCAGCTTAACTACAAATGTCTGCATGGAGAATATTACTGACTCATCTCTTCGATTGTTTTTAAGCTCACCATAGTCAACAGTATTTGCAAGGAAAACAGTGACTACAACATTTAACAATCCAAATCCCGACATAATAAAGAATCCCGGAACAAAGAATGCAAATACATTTGTCACTCCTGATAACACCATCACTAAAAGCACAATATATCCTATAATCTCCGCAAATACACAAATATAAAATATCTTCAGAGTGGTAAATGCCTTGCGCAAAAGAGGAAACAAAATCATCATAGCTAAAATCTGCATGCCTCCTGCGAAGGTGTTGAATAAGGTGTAGTTACCCCTCCAGTTGCTACCTGCCAAATCATATTTAAAGAAATAAATCAAAAGATTAGATGTAATAAAAAGGGCTGTGTTTACAAGAACAATTGTAGCAACTATTGTCATTGCCTGGTCATTTTGAATCAATGCCCTAAACATCTCACCTATTGATGCTGTCTGCATATCAACAGTTGATTTTTCCTTGATGCACACACATGTTATTGTGATAAATAAAATAAATAGAATTCCAATTACAATAGTGAAATATTTAAAGCCAAGACGCTCTACTTCCATGTTGGATTTAACATCTATAACTACTTCACTATCTGCATTTTCTGTCATAGTCCAGTACTCTTCAACTGGCACATAAAGAACGACAGTCACATAATTAGAGTCAGCTGAATCTATTGCCACTTCAATAGCTGAATCTCCATCTGATTTTTCAAAAGTTACATCATCTGTTTTAAACGAATAATCTGAATTATCATTTTTTAAATAAATAGCACCATCAAGTCCTGTTTCCGGATCATCCACACCTTCAAAGAAACGATTGCTTCCTGTAACGTTTAAAGTAACCTTGCTTCCATCCATTTGCATGTAGTTGTCCGTAGGATTACCATCCTCATCCCTGCAAACAACATAATAGTTAAGGGAATGGGTTTTGCCTGAATAAACTTTTACTATATTGTCATCACTTTTAGATGCTGCCAGTGTACCAAGAGCCGCCACTGCCATAACTGTCACGATTGTGATAATCGCAGAGCCAACACCTGCACAAGAACGAGCAAGGGCAGAAAGTCCCTCACGCTCCTTGCCACTTTCTGTAAATGCAGGAACCATAGACCAATATGGAATATCCATCATAGTGTAGGTCACGCCCCACATAATATATGTTACAGCTGCATAGGCAATCATACCGCCAGGTGTAGCTGAAGGTGGTGCTGCAAACATCATTATCAAAAGCACCGCATTAGTTATCGTTCCAATCATAAGCCATGGTCGAAACTTTCCCCATCTTGTTTTTGTCTTTGCAACAATAACACCCATAATAGGATCATTAAAGGCATCAAACACTCTCGCCACGAGAAGTATAATACCCATTGCGATAGCGCTGACTCCCATAATATCCTGAAAATAATAAAGCACATATGATGCAGAAAGCATATATACCATATCCTTGCCAACTGCACCTATTCCATAAGCAAATTTTTCTTTACCTGATAAATTTCTTCTCTCTCCCATTTCTAACCATCCCCTTATTTATTTTTCAACTCCATAGCCAATTCAATGACCTTATATGCTCCATCGTAGAGTCCAATGGATTTATTTAGTTTTATGCTTTCACACATATCATTTAAAAGCTTACCATCTTGCATAAACAAATCAATCATCTGCAATGTATGTGGTATATCTCTACATTCAAGAGTTCCATCTCCCATTTCTGCAGAATGGATTGCTCCCCACATTTCATGCTTTCCAACACGCTTGATAAATAGTTTTGGAACAGGATAAAATGCAAGCTCTGAAGGCTTAGTTACAAGCACATCTGCACTCCTCATTAAAAGATTAGTGCAATATACAGCCTCAAATATATTTTCATGATAAAATCCATGAATTCCAGTAACTTCTCCATCAATGGCATTCATTGCAAATTCTGATGTTTTATCAAACTCATTAAAATGTTCTGTAGAAATCTGTGCCATAGATGGAATCTCTTGAATCAGCTCATCCCACACATTTTTGTAATCGCCAACATTTACATATAAAGCTGCTCTATTCTCATTTATTGCTGGAAGCAAATAATTGATAATCGCTGCAAAAATTTCTTTTTGAGCTCCAGCACCACCTATGGTCAGAAGAAATCTCATAGGCTTGCCCTTTTCCTTACGAGCCATTCTTGCCGCACAGTCTGCCTCAATATTACTAACCAATTCATGGTCAATATAATGGCCAACATATGCCAAATCCTCATTTGGCATAGGATTACATACCTTTTTTCCATTCATTCCATTTAAAATCCTATATCCCATATAGGCGTTTTTGCACTGAATGGTATGTAGGGCACCTTCTGCAAAATGAAGGGCCATTGGCCAATTATCAGGAATAGCATTTACAACGCATTTCATTCCTGCATGAACAGCAGCCTGGGCCGGCCACACGTGTGTGCCAACCACCGGAATATCCTTTGGCACATTCTTATAAACATTTGCCATCAACTCAGCATTTTTCTGATCCGAAGCATTATAACTTAGCTTTCTAAATCCCTCGTAATTAAGAGGTTCCCAAACAAGTTTGTTAAATAGCTTGTTTTTTGAAAGTCTTGAGCCAAGGGAATAAAGCTGATTTTGATGGCTAATCACCTTGGTGCATGTAGTCTGTGGATACCCATTTAAATCCATCCAATAGGGAATATATCCCATAGATTTAGCTGCGGAAGCCATGGCCATGGAAATTCTATAATGGCCAAATCCCATACGAATATTTCCCACGATGATGCCTTTTTTCCGATCAAACTGCTCCAAGGATTTTCCATCCTTCAAAAGTACATCATAGACACCCAGAGAATCTCCAATTCTATCATTCTTTTCGATTACTATGTTGTAATCTACATCAGAATCGTCTCCGAATTTCTTGATACTCTTCTCTTTTGTTTTGCATGCTTTCCTATAATCCTTGGCAGAGATTTCGTTGCCAAAAATCACCTTACTCTTATCCATATTTATACTCCCTAATATCTTTAATTTAGACATTCCACCGACATGCTAATCTTAACTGGCTCAAGTCCCTGGGAAGAAATAATCAACTGCCCATCTCCATCCTTACCTTTTGACTTAATATATACTCCAATACAACCGCCGGCTGCAGAAACCACCTTAGGTCCAATTATCTCTAGAGGCCCCTCAACCTCAAAGCTAATTGGTTGATTAAAGTAATAGAGCTGATTATCATTTTGATCTACTAACTTTATTCTCACATGTGATACATCATAGGTGTGAAGCTCTGTCAAAAGTGTGTGACTGGCCTTAGCTTCAATCCTTGGAGATGTAACAGCTTCCTTTGTAATGGTCTTTACTACCTGATCATTTTTAATTGCTTCAAAACGATATTCTCTAGATTCACCACCCCAATCGCCAATGAATTTGTTATAAATTGGAACCGCCTTAGAAGGGCTAATCCTATGAATGACCACGAGCCTAAATGCTAACCATGCAAGTGAAGGTGTTATCTTATACCCCTTTACAGCCACCTCATTAAGGGCTTTTGTAATAAGCTTAGCCTGCCTTTTGGTAAAGCTTCCATCTTTTTCTACCGCATCTCCAACATAGTCATTAATCAAAATTGGACCATGTTTTAAATTCTTGTATTCACTGTCCTCTGGGAAATATTCCTTAATCAGCTGATCATTCTTGTACATCTTTACAGAATCAGCATTTGTAATAATGTATGAACGCCCTCTATTACAAGCTGGATGCTCGCCTATATCAAAGCTACTTGTAACCTCCAGTACATTTTCAGTCTCAGAAAAGGCTGAGTAAACAGCGGCTGCCAGCTTTGGATTTCTAAACATGTCCATGACACCGTGATAGCAAATCCTGTCACCTGCCCCAAAATCCTTGTGGGTATTGTAATCAAACATACACCAGCCAAATGAACCAGCAATATCTATCTCACCTGCTATGGCATCTAAAACATTGGCATGTCTAAGTGCATGTTCTTGCCTATGTTCCTCGTCGTCAAATGATTTCGTAGGATACATGTGACCATTGTACTCACTCACAAGATATGGCTTATCTTCATCAGAAGTTATATCTGCCTTTTTAGAGCACCCCTTATTATCTCCTGAATGAACAAAATCATTGTAAGTATATACATCTTCTAATAAAGAACTCTTAGCATGGGCTCTAACCCCTCCTGTCGGTCTTGTTGGGTCACAAATATGCGCCATCTCGTTAGTTCTCTTATAAAAATCATCATCGTCAATCGATTCGTTTATACGGACTCCCCACAAAATAATGGATGGATGATTTCTATATTGAAGAATCATTTCCTTTACTGTATCTACTGCTATGTCCTTCCATTTATCTCCACCAATATGCTGCCATCCAGGTATCTCGGTAAAAACTAAAATACCAAGTCTGTCACATTCATCGATAAAATACTGAGACTGTGGATAATGAGAAGTACGTACCGCATTTACAGCAAGCTCTTCCTTTAAAATCCTAGCATCAAGACGCTGCATTGATTCTGGCATGGCATAGCCAACATATGGAAATGACTGATGCCTATTCAATCCCCTTAGCTTTACTCTTCGACCATTCAAAAAGTACCCAGTCTTTTTAAACTCAGAATTTCTAAAGCCAACTGTTCCCACATGTTCATCAAGCACCCTATCCTCATATACAATCTGAGTCTTCACCTGATATATATGAGGGCTTTCAATGTCCCACAATTTAACAGTCGTAGGAGCCGAGGTAATATTAATTAAATAGCCTTCCTCTACCTCTTCAATATTTCCAATAGGCTGAGAAAGCAAAAGTGTATCGTCCAAATACTGCCTTACAAATATCTGCTCTTTTTCTGAAAGCTTAAAAATATTCTTTGTTAAAAGACATTCTGATTTAAGAATACCCTGCACTTTCATCATTTTAATCTGCTTAGGAGAACGTTTATTAGTTGATATTCTTTCAAGAAGAGCCGGTTGTAGAAATACGTCTTTGAAATGAACCTTCTCCATTACCTCAAAATAAACATCGCGATAGATTCCCCCGTATGTCATATAGTCAATCACATATCCAAAAGGTGGTTGATCAAGAGTCTCATTAGAATCCACCTTTACAGTGATAAGATTTTCATCCCCATATTTAAGAACTTTAGAAACATCACAAGAAAATGCTGTGTAGCCACACTCATGGTGGCATACATGCTGACCATTAATATATACATCAGCCAGATGTCCCACTCCTTCAAAAGTAAGTTTAATCGTCTGCTTTTCCCACTGAGGAGGAGCCACAATAATCTTCTGATAGCAAGACACCATCTGGTATGTAGACTCATCAAAATATGAAAGTGGTGTCTCCTTTACCGTATGAGGAAGGCTAACAGTCTGGCTATCCTTCATAGGTATTCTTATCATGTCTTCTGTAAAAACCTCATTGAATTTCCATTTTCGGTCTAAGTATATTCTTTGTCCCATTATTCATCCCTTTATTTTGCAATACCATCTACCATAACATCTACAACTTCGGCTAAAGCCTGTGGATACCCCTTACCATTCTCCTGAAGAAAATCTCCCATCAAAAGCTTATCGATGCAAGCTTCATACATAAGCTTTATGATATTCTCATCAATTTGACGAATCTCGCCATTATCCATGCCTTTTTTAATTAACTCAAAGGTCTTATCCCAGCCGCTGTCCAATCTATAAATAAGCTTCTCATAAGCCATAGGATACTTTTCAGCCAATTGATGCATAGCAGTATAATCAAAACCATAGTGAGACTCTGGAAGCACCGCCAGTATCCCTCTGATTTTTTCTATAGTAGAAAGACTATCATCATAATATATTTTATCCTCTGCCTCTTTGATAAGATCAAATGCATAATCAAGCATCTCACACATCAATTCGTTCTTATCTCTAAAAACAGTATAGATAGTCTTCTTGCTCATCTTCATTTCTGTTGCCAAGTCATCCATTGTAAACTTTGGCCCTTTTGCTTTAAATACATTAAGAGCGCCTTCTAAAATTTTCTCGTTCATCTCTCTTCCTCCCAAAACTAGCTTAGCGTAATTCAGTTTCCATACTTAAATTTTAACAAATTAGGGAAACTAACTCAACGCAAATACGTTTATACATTTTTCACAATTTCTTCGCAATATTTTTGTTGACAAATCACAGTTTAGGCTTTATCATATCCTTCGGTAAAAAGAAAAGAGATTAAGGAGGAAATAAGAATGTTCGAAGAAGTATCATTCCAGATGTACACAATTTATTCAGATTATGAGAAGTATTGCCACAAGCAGAAAAAGGAAGGCAAGGAGCCAGTATCATTTTTCAAGTACGCTTTTGGACAGTACTAAGAGAAAATAAAAATCAAAGCCTTGATTCATTTTGAATCAAGGCTTTTTTATTTGTAATGTATGTCTATATGCCCTTTAAAAAAAGATAAATTAGTTCTTGTTCTTGAAGTACTCGTCAATAGCTGCAGCTGCTGTCTTACCAGCGCCCATAGCAAGGATAACTGTTGCTGCACCTGTTACAGCATCACCACCTGCGTATACAGCGTCCTTAGTAGTAGCGCCCTGCTCTGTAGCAATGAGGCAACCCTTCTTGTTAGTCTCAAGACCAACAGTTGTGCTAGAGATAAGTGGATTTGGAGATGTACCAAGTGACATGATTACTGTATCACACTCGATTTCGTACTCACTACCTGGAATCTCTACTGGGCGACGACGACCTGAAGCATCTGGCTCACCAAGTTCCATCTTGATAACCTTGCATCCACGAACGCTTCCCTCTTCATTAACAAGAATCTCAACTGGATTCTGAAGAAGATCAAAGATAACGCCCTCTTCCTTAGCGTGGTGAACTTCCTCAGCACGTGCTGGAAGCTCTGCCTCACTACGACGGTAAACTACATGTACCTCAGCTCCGAGACGAAGTGCTGTACGAGCAGCATCCATAGCAACGTTACCACCACCAACTACAACTACTTTCTTACCGCGAGCGATAGGTGTATCATAACCCTCCTTGAATGCCTTCATAAGATTGTTTCTTGTAAGGTATTCATTTGCAGAGAATACGCCGTTAGCCTGCTCACCAGGAATATGCATAAACATTGGAAGACCAGCTCCTGAACCGATAAATACAGCCTCAAAGCCTTCCTTTTCCATAAGCTCATCAATTGTAATAGAACGACCGATGATTACGTTCTTTTCGAACTTAACGCCGAGAGCCTTAACATTTTCAACTTCAGCCTTAACTACCTTCTCTTTTGGAAGTCTGAACTCTGGGATACCGTAAACAAGTACACCACCCATCTCGTGAAGTGCCTCAAATACAGTAACATCATAACCAGCCTTAGCAAGGTCACCAGCTGCTGTAAGACCTGAAGGGCCTGAACCAATAACAGCTACCTTGTGGCCATTTGGAGTAGATGTGTTCTTAGGCTTGATGCCGTTCTCTCTAGCCCAGTCAGCTACAAATCTCTCAAGCTTACCAATTGCAACAGCCTCTCCCTTGATACCGCGGATACACTTACCCTCACACTGTGACTCCTGTGGGCAAACACGACCGCATACTGCAGGAAGTGCTGATGACTCAGAAATAATCTCATAAGCCTTCTCGAAATTTCTCTCCTTAACTTCCTGAATGAAAGCTGGAATATTAATAGAAACAGGGCAGCCACCTACACACATAGGCTTCTTGCAGTTAAGGCAACGAGATGCCTCTGCAACTGCCTCTTCCTCTGTATAACCAAGACATACCTCTTCAAAGTTTGTAGCACGAACCTTTGGGTCCTGCTCAGAAATAGGTACTCTAACCATCATATCTGCCATTATTTGTCACCTCCACAATTTCCGCAGCCACCGTGATGTGTATCGCCTTCCTGCTGCTTAAGAAGTGCTCTACCCTCTTCTGTCTTGTACTGCTTTGCTCTAGCCATAGCCTGATCAAAATCAACAAGGTGACCATCAAACTCTGGACCATCTACACATGCGAACTTAACCTCATCGCCAACAACAAGACGACAAGCACCGCACATACCTGTTCCATCAACCATGATAGGGTTCATAGAAACAACTGTTGGAATGCCAAGTTCCTTTGTAAGGAGGCAAACAAATTTCATCATAATCATAGGACCGATTGCTACGCAGTGGTCGAACTTCTTGCCCTCATCAACAAGTGCCTGAAGCTGCTGGCAACCGTTACCGTGGAAACCGTAGCTACCATCATCTGTAGCAAGATAAAGCTCATCTGCTACTGCACGCATCTCATCCTCATAGAAAAGGATATCCTTTGAACGAGCACCAATGATAACTGTAGTCTTAACTCCATGCTCCTTGAGCCACTTAACCTGTGGGTAAACTGGTGCAGTACCAACACCACCAGCGATAAATACGATATTCTTCTTTTTAGTCTCCTCTAAATCAGCCTCGATACAAAGCTCAGATGGCTGTCCAAGAGGTCCAACAAAATCAGCGAAGGCATCACCTGCATTAAGCTCTGCCATTCTCTCAGTAGAAGCGCCTACTGTCTGGAATACTATAGTAATAGTGCCCTCAGCTCTATCATAATCGCAAATTGTAAGAGGGATTCTCTCGCCCTCCTCATCAATCTTTACAATGATAAACTGACCTGGTAAACATCCGTCAGCAACACGTGGTGCCTTAACCACCATAAGGAAAATCTTATCTGAAAGCTTTTCCTTTTTAAGAATTGGATACATAAAACTAGACTCCCTTCCCTTTTTCTTCCTTTTAGTATTGTATTATAGCTTTACACTGTCGCGTTGTAAAGTGCTAAAGTAAAAGAATCATATAATAATGTAGTAAAAAAGTTACTATCCGAAAATGAATAGTAACTTTCAACATTAACTAAAATAAACTAACTCATCCTCTGGCTTCTCAGCAGGTTCAACACTGACTGGATAAAGAACCGGTCCCTTACCCTTATATTCCTTAGCAAATTCCACTTTAATCTGTGCTGTAATATCAATCCAGCTACGATGACCAAGTGTAGATGCCTTGTCCCATTTGCATTTCATGCCTAGGAACTGAATATCTTCTACACAACATGTCATAGCAAATCTACCTGGAATAAATACGTCACGTCTCAACTTGCCATCATTAGGATTGTAGACAAGACCAAGGAAATGAATTGTCTTGCCATCGTATTTCTTTGGTGTCTCCATGCAATCCATAAACCAAAGTGCATAATCAGCATCTGTTATCTCAATAACATCAGCATTAATATCAAATGGAAGCTCCTCTGGTGAATCATCGATAGAACCATCTGCCCTCTCATAAACAATCTGAGCAGGTCTATTCATTGACTTAATCTGACCTCTAAATTTAGTCTTTGGAGTATCATCTGTACAACGATTAATAATAACTACCTCAGCCTTAAAAATCTGCTCCATAATCATTGTGCGCATATTGTTAAGGTACATTTCAAATGTAGTAGCATCTACTGTAGCAAGTGACTGAGCTGGAACCCATCCCTCTGGAAGAGGCTCATCATAAATCTTATCAACACCCCAAGTACCATTGTACTCAAGGAAGATAACATCTGGATTATATTCGTTAGAAATACGAGTAAGATTCTCAAGATTGAAATCCTCTTCAGAATCAATTGTAGCTACCTTAGCATTAACTGTTTTGAGCTTTTCAATATCGTATTCTACTTCACCATCCTCACAAGATAGAATAAGAATCTTATCCTCACCGCCAGCAGCAAAATCATTTTCAAATAATGTCTCCTGAATAAGGGTAGTCTTACCACTATCCATGAATCCAGTGAAGACATAAACTGGTATATCTCTAGCCATAAAAACCTCTAACTATCTAAATAAACTATATCTTAGCTTGAAACTATTTTGAATTATAATCCAAAAAGCTCCTCTAACTTGTGCTCATCAATATCTGCACCGATTACAACAAGACGTCCTGTGTAATCTGGCTCACCAGAACGAAGCTCATATTCGCCATCAACAAAATCAAAGTAAATCCATCCGCCCTCTACAGACTCTACCATGCCCTTAGAGCGAAGAACTGTACCGTAGTCGTTTGTATTAGCAAATGCCTTCATAGCCTTCTCTATTACAGACTTTTCGAACTTGTGAGGAGTCTCAATACCCCATGTGTCAAATACTTCATCTGCATGATGGTGATGATGATCGTGATCATGGCAACCGCATGTGCAGTTCTCGCCATGTTCATGATGGTGATGCTCATGCTCGTCGTGGTCATGGTGATGATGTTCATGCTCATCATGGTCGTGATCATGGTGATGGTGCTCGTGCTCCTCATGGTCGTGGTCATGATGATGTTCATGCTCATCGTGGTCGTGATCATGGTGATGGTGCTCGTGCTCCTCTTCCTCATGCTCATGAGCCTCTTCTGCAAGATGCTTCATCTCAGAAGCTAAATTATCCTGACCTTCCATAACTGAAAGAAGCTTCTCTCCTGTAATCTCATCCCATGGTGTTGTAATGATAGCAGCCTTTGGATTAAGCTTCTGAATCTGCTTAACACAGAACTCAAGCTGATCCTCTGTAGCTGTCTGTGAACGTGAAAGAACAACTGTTGTAGCGAACTCAATCTGATTGTTGAAGAACTCGCCAAAGGCCTTCATCTGCTTAGATGCCTTAAGAGCATTAACTACTGTAACAAGACCGCAAAGCTTAACATCTGCTGTCTCTTCTAACTTAATAACTGAAGTCATAACATCTGACAGTTTACCTACTCCAGATGGCTCAATAAGAATTCTGTCTGGGCTAAACTTCTCGAGAACCTCGTGAAGGTTCTTATCAAAATCTCCTACAAGTGAGCAGCAAATACATCCAGAATTCATCTCTGAAATAGTGATACCTGCGTCCTTAAGGAAACCACCGTCGATACCAACTTCACCGAACTCATTCTCAATAAGAACTACCTTTTCACCCTTGTATGCTTCCTCAAGCATCTTCTTAATGTAAGTAGTCTTACCTGCGCCTAAAAAACCTGAAATTATATCAATCTTTGTCATTAGTAATACCTCTTTTCTCAAAGAATAATTTTGAATTCACCAACAAGATATTTTACCATATAAATGCAAAAAATAATAGCCCACTTACAAAAAGCGGGCTATCCTTATTGATTTAATTTTTCAATTAATCCATCTCATCAAGTGCAATTCTTTCGATATGCATTGCGAGATATCCTATTTCGGCACTGTCGATATCTTTGCCTAGACTCTTACTTAATTCTTTGCAAATGTTTGTTGCCATCTTGAATGAGTTTGCTGCAGTTGCATTGATATAGTCGTTCATATCAAGCTTTATGATCTCTCCCTTTAACGTACGGGCAATCATGTATCGAATATGATTCAACAGCCTATTATATGACAATGATTTGATGTCAATTTTCTTACTGGTCTCTGCCTCTACCAATGTCACACACTGTCTAACAGCTTCTGCCATCTGCATAGCTTGTGAAACAGCCTGGTCCATAATAGATGAATGTATATGTAGGGCTATATATCCAATCTCGTCATCGGTCAACTGAACACCTAGACGATCTAAAATGATATCCTTAGCTCTTTCTGCTACCTTAAACTCAGTATGAAATAATACTCTTATATCATCGGTCAAGGGGTTTCTAAGCTGCTCATTATTTCTACTTCTTTTTACAGCATATTCAATATGGTCTGCCAGAGGCAGCATCACATCCCTATCAATGGTATGAAATTCTGCCTCGGCCCCATCTAAAAGTTCATTTGCAATTTCAAGATATACGGGATCAATACTTGTCGCTAAATCCTTTTTATCTCCGCGCTCTGTGGACTCTAATAGGGAATAAATCATACAGTCATCAGCTACATCAATTGTTTCACTGACGTGTTTTCCAAAACCCACTCCCTTGCCCATAATCAGAAATTCCTGAGTAGTATTCTCCGGAATACCGATAAGAGCGTTGTGATTTAACACTTTCTCAACTCTGTACATCTTAAACTCCTAAAATAAGTTTACTCGTAAAAATCTACTGCAAGTAAATCTTCACCAGCCTTGATTTCGCCATCAGCGAGACGACGAAGCTTCTGGTTGCCCTTAAGCTCAGTGCAAAGTACAGGAGTTGCAATTGAAGGTGCGTTCTTAGAAATGTAATCTAAGTCTGCCTCCATAAGTAAGTCTCCCTTCTTAACCTTCTGTCCATTTGTTACATGAACGTTGAAGCCTTCACCCTTAAGCTTAACTGTGTCAATACCAAAGTGAAGAAGCATAGCTACATCATCATCTGTCTTGAATCCGATAGCGTGCTTTGTATCAAATACGAAAACTACTGTTCCGTCTGCTGGAGCTACTACCTTACCATCGTTAGGAGTAACAACTGCACCGTCACCCATCATCTTCTGAGCGAAAACCTCATCTGGAGTCTCAGCTAAATCAGCTGCAACACCTGAGATAGGGCTACCAAGAACAACAGTCTTTACAACCTCGCCTGTTGGCTCAGCTGAAGTCTGAGCAGCTGCCTCATCTGCAACTGTCTCACCTGCTCCATTATATTCTACATTTGGAGCTGTCTCAAGATAATCTTCAAGATTAGACTTGATAACTGTAACGTGTGGTCCGTAAATTACCTGAACACCGTTACCCTTGTGAACTACACCTGAAGCGCCTGTAGCCTTAAGCATAGCGTCGTTAACGAGCTCTGACTTGTGTACTGTTACACGAAGTCTTGTTGCGCAGCAGTCAACATCAGAGATGTTAGCCTTACCACCAAGACCATTACAGATCTTCTCAGAAGTCTGGTCACCCATAGACTCCTTCTTTGCATTGTAGTCAGCACGTCTGTAAAGCTTAACTTCCTCGTCAGCGTCACGACCTGGTGTCTTAAGATCAAACTTCTTGATAAGGAATGTGAACAAGAAGTAGTAAACGATGAAGTAACCAACACCTACTACTGGTACCCATACCCAGCTTGTAAGCTTGTTTCCAGGAAGAACACCGAAAAGAATTAAGTCGATGATACCGCCTGAGAATGTCATACCAACACCAACGCCAAGGATGTGCATTAACATGTAAGATGCACCAGCGAAGATACAGTGGATACCATAAAGAGCTGGAGCTACGAATAAGAATGTGAACTCGATTGGCTCTGTGATACCTGTAAGCATTGATGTAAGAGCTGCAGAAAGAAGAAGACCACCAACTTCTTTTCTCTTCTCTGGAAGAGCTGTTCTGTACATAGCAAGAGCAGCACCTGGAAGACCAAGGATCATGAATGGGAACTTACCAGACATGAAACGTGTAGCTGATACTGCGAAGTGGCTAATTGTATCCTGTGCACCAAGCTGTGCGAAGAAGATGTTCTGTGCACCCTCGATGAGCTGACCATTAACCTCAAGTGTTCCACCAAGTGATGTCTGCCAGAATGGAAGATAGAATACGTGGTGAAGACCAAATGGGATAAGAAGTCTTTCCATGATACCATAGATCCATGTTCCTGCGTAACCAGACTCCATAACGATACCACCTACTGCAGCGATACCCTGCTGAACGAATGGCCATACGAAGAACATAGCAATACCAACAACTGTATATGTCAAACCTGAGATGATAGGAACGAATCTTGTACCACCGAAGAATGATAATACCTGTGGAAGCTGAATCTTATAGAAACGGTTGTGAAGTGCTGCAACACCAAGACCTACGATCATACCACCGAATACACCCATCTGTAATGAAGTGATACCGCAAACTGAAGTTGTTGCACCCTCAAGTAATGCCTCTGTACCGCCATTGATTGTGATCATAGCGCCGATTGAAGCATGCATGATTAAGAAAGCGATTGCACCAGCAAGAGCTGCTACTTCTTTCTCTTTCTTTGCCATACCAATTGCAACACCGATAGCGAAGATAATTGGTAAGTTAGCAAATACAATGTTACCTGCGTCTGACATAACAGTAAGAATAGCATTACCTACTGTGCCAGGGCCTAAAACTGAAGTGAGGTGATAAGTCTCAAGCATTGTTGCGTTTGTGAACGAACCACCGATTCCGAGAAGCAAACCTGCTACTGGAAGAAGAGCGATTGGGAGCATGAAGGATCTACCTACACGCTGCAAAACACCAAAAATTTTGTCTTTCATTTTTTAATCTCCTATACATGAAAAATTTTGTCGCACTTACATAGGCATTATGTCTTTTTTGCCACTAGATGGGTTTTGGGCATAAAAAAAGACACGAACCCACATAAATACAAAAAGTTATTATGTATAGTTCGTGCCTTGATTGGTTACAAGTTACACACTACGATTAAAGAATTTAGCATGATATTATACCGGTGTCAATAGTTTTTCGTAATTTTCGTAAACGTTTAAGTAACTTTTTTCGAAAAACCACCACTACCGCACCATTTCAACCTTTTTGCCTATCAAATATATATTATATTACTCTTCTCTTTTTCTATATAAATCACTTCACACAATTCTCTTCTCAGAGTATAATTAGCAAGTATATTTTATTAATTAAGAAAGAATTGAGATTATTTATGATTAAATTAGTTGCAACAGATGTAGACGGTACACTTGTAAAGGACTCTTCTCCTGAAGTGTACTCAGAAATGATAGAAATGATTAAGAAGCTCCGTGCGCAGGATATAATTGTCTGTATCGCAAGCGGACGCCAATATGGCAGCATCTCAAAAATGTTTAAAGAAGTGGCCAACGATTTGATTTTCATTGCAAACAACGGCGCCCACATCAAATGTCGCGGTGTTGATATGCACATTTCGAAAATTGACCGCCCTTATGTGGAGGAGCTTACAAAGGAACTTCGTCAGATTCCTGATTGTGAAAAAGCATACGAGGGCGCTGGAGTCACCTACCTTGAGACTAAAAACGAAGATTTCATTCATGTAATTAGGGATCAATATAGAAATGACGTGGCATTTGTAGATGATGTTTTAGCAGAAAATGTTGACCTTGTTAAAATCTCCATCTTCAACCGCCCTTCTATTAGAAAGCTAGGTGAGGAAAAGCTCATTCCTGAGTGGAGCGACCGCCTAAAGGCTGTTATGGCTGGTGAGGACTGGGTAGATTTTATGGATAAGTCAGTAGATAAGGGAAATGCCCTAAAGACTATTCAGGATTTCTTCCATATTAGTCCAGATGAGACCATGGTATTTGGTGATAACAATAATGACATCGGTATGCTTGATGTTGCCACTGAAAGCTATGCTGTAGAAACAGCACCAGATGTGGTTAAAGCTCACGCAAAGCATATATGCCCTTCTTGGAAAGAAAAGGGAGTTTATCAAATCCTTGCAGAAAAATTTGAAGAAATATAGATTATTAATGCAATAAGGACGAGCACTGCGCTCGTCTTTATTTTACACAAAATGCCATCTCTTTTTCACTGGATAATGTTCCCCTGCGAGCCAAAAACTTTTCGTACTAATACTATCCCAGTCCTTATTACTAAATTGATTATCATAAATAACATAACAAAGAATCACGTTTTTATATTCTTTGGGATTCAACTGAATATCTAACCTATCTGTATCGGTATTCATTTGAATCTCAGCAGCTATCCCATTAGCAAAAACTAAATTTTCCATATACAAATCGTAAAGATAGCCAATGATTGGTAAATCAGTTTTATTGGTTACGGTAGCATCTACTTCCACAACTTTAAAATCTATGCCATCAACCATATCGCTTAGAATTCCGTCTCCATATCTGACCACTGCCTCTTCACTAGAAAATAACCGAGCTCCATTAATAGTAAGTTCCAATTCTTCTGTCCATGATGAAGTCTCTCCAATCTCAATATCTTTATATACTACTTGTGGACACCTTTTATTTACCTTAATAACATTTATAATAAATAGTCCAAAAATAATTATAAAAGCTACAATCCCAATAAACTTATATTTTTTCAAGTCGTCCCTCTTTCATCATAAATAATTCATCTGATAGTTTTTCTAATTCATCTAAATCATGGGAAACTAAAATAATAAGTGCCCCTCGCTCCTTTTCCTCTAGAAGAATCTTTTGCAAATTTACAACCGACTCATCATCTAAACCATTTGTTGGCTCGTCTAACAAAATCAAATCCGGCTTTTCCATGATAGCTGCAGCTATTCCAAGCTTCTGCCTCATACCTAGAGAATACTGTCTACATTTTTTCAAAACGTCATTCTCAAGCCCGACTCTTCTAATTGTCTCAATAATATCCGTATCAGTTGCCTTACTTTTTATTGAGCTAATAACCTTCAGATTATCGAAAGCACTTAGTCCACCGGGAAATCCTGGATACTCAATTAATAATCCCACACTTTCCGGAAAATCCATATCTTTTCCCAGGACTTTTCCATCAATGGTTATAGTCCCCTCATCAACATGTAAGAGACCGCATAATGCTTTTATGAACATTGTCTTACCAGAACCATTTTTCCCTCTTATTCCATAAATCTTCCCAGACTCAAATTCTCCAGAGATATTATCTAAAATCAATTGTTTTCTAATTGTCTTTTTTATTCTATTAACTGTTATCTTCATAGCTCACCTATAAGTCCTTTTTCATGCCTAATGCAAACCATAGTGCGACAGAAATTATTACAAATATAAACACTAAAATATACCCATCCAAAGATTTCACTCCATACCCTGGCAACAAAACTAAATTGATAGAAAGAAAATCACTATCAAACATGCCGCTTATAGTGGATAATGTATAGTAAATTGCAAAAGGCAATATAGCTGCAATAAAATAATTCTCTAATACATTACACAAAGAGCAAGTAAACAACGCCACAGCTCCTGCAAACATTCCATCAAATAAAATAAAAACTATAGTATATATCATCGGATGCATGTAATAAAAATAGGCCCCAACTTCATTTGCGTATGGGCCAATTGAAACCAAAGGATCTGGATAGATTAAAGGTCTTTGAGTCATAGTAAGGAGAAAATTTAATGTAAGTGGTGCAAGTGCCACTAGCGCTCCCATAAGAAAAATTTTAACGCCTTGTTCTGTCGTATATTTCTTTCTTCCTTTTCTAACTTCAATTTGATAAAAATACCTCTTTCTATATAAATATCCATATTCTATTCCAATCGAAAGGGACACAAGCAAAGGAAATACTAAATAAAACCAATAACTTTGTGAGAAAAATATTGTTCCTCCTATCCATGATATATATACATTTTCAGGTATATTATAGGCAGCATTATCCCACTGTATAACGCCTACTATGAAATGCCATATTGCAATTGTGCAACCAATCAATATAGTGATAACAAAAATCTTATGCATACATACAAATCGTTTAAAATCCATTTTTACTTAGTTTTCTCCCTATTAGTATTTCTGTCAAAATAATACCAAGCTCAATTAATATGAATATTAGGACCAAGCTAGGACGTTGAATAACTGTGGAGTTTCTAGTCAGCATTCCCAGGTGACTTAACATGAATAATTTGTTGGAATAAATACTAACCAAAATCAAACCAAAATTAATAACTAAAGCAATGCTAGACTGAATCATCAGTTCTAGTACTATTTGAAGCATTCCTAGTATAATTGAATGTGTAATAAAAAAAATTACCGTAAATACGTATCCATTTATCGCATATTCGTCAAAACCAGAACTAAAATATTCTGCATTATTAGGTATAGGCATCATTTCCTCTAATAATTGCTCGAAAAAAATACCAGTTCCAATAAGCATGTAATATAAGAAAGATAAAAGGAAAAACCACCCCAATCTCCTATTCCACCATGTACTGAATTTCCCATATTTAACAATATCTGCTAATCTATTTTGCCTTTCTTCATGTACAAAACCACACACAACAAGTAGATAGCTACATTGCAAGGCTAACCATTGAAATGGCAACTCTCTTCCTCTTGTTCTTTCCAATACAAATTCTGGTTTCATACCATATAATATTTTTCCTAAATGATAGGTGATTGTATTAGGAAATACTACACCGCCATCAATTGCACTTTTATAAAAGATATAATGATTAATTAATACAAAAAATACTGGCATCATGCCAATAGCTATTAATAACCATCTCTTTTTTATTCCATAAGTTATTTCATACGATAGCATTTGTTACCCCTAAATTTCATTTGTCGGGTTAAGTTCTACTAAAGCCACATGTTCTATGCCGCTGTGATTGACCAAAACGCCTGTAGAATCTTCTACTTCTAGACAAAAAATATTTTCATCTGTTATGTTTTTATCGTCTAAAATATAAAAAACAAAATCCTGGTTTTTAATTAATTCGCCATCCTTGGGATACTCAGTAAACAAATCGCACTCTAATTCAGCATTAATATTCATAGAATTATAATAAGTTGATGAAGTCATGCTGCCTCCATCAACATATTCTCCAGTTTTTTTATCCACACAATAATTGTATAAGCCACAAAAACCTAAGTAATTCGCCCTATCCTTTACTTCAATTGTCATATTTATAACTAGATAACATGATTCATCAATTATTAATCCATTTTCATCATCTTCAGGATAAAAATCCGCATAATTTACCCAGTTTCCACGTTGTTTTGTAAGTCTAGATGAATTGACAGTTATGACCATACCATTCTTTTCAAATGTATCACCCTCCTGATATATTTCACATCCTTGCCCAAATATTTTTAATCCTTCAACTTCTTCTACAGTCTCTATCCGACTATTCTTTGTTGGTTTATCTTCTATATTAGCTTCACTATTGCAGCCAGTCATAAGACTGGCTGCAATCAATGAAGCAAATATAATATGCTTCATTTTCCTCATAAACTAGTATCTCCCACTAATATTATCTGGACTCCATTTTCCTGCCAAATGGTGCCATCTATTATCTTGTCTTATTACAAATATTGGATATACATAGCTAAATCTTCCATAGGCATTATTGGATATATATCTATATGCACCAGAAGGAATCACAACACTAGAAGAACAAACATTAGAAGTGAATGGATCCGCATGCGTAGACTTACTACCGGCAATCCATGTACTAAATTGTTCTATTCCTGCATTACTTTTTACATAAGAAGCTGTATTATCTTCCTTTCGTCGAGCAGTATCAACACATGCATCAGAACCATCAGCATAAAAATCAAACCCAAACCCTTGATCCGCATGATTATTTGCCATACTAAAAACCCCTGCCTGTACAAATGTACATAAAGCCATCATTGCGATTAAACATGATAGCGCGGCTTTGTTTCTTACTTTCATAAACTTCTTCTCCTTTTCATTAAAAACTAATTTTGCCGTTCTGTTGAACAAGACACACTTTCGCTGGCGCCATTTTTTGTTGTCACTGTTCCTGAAAAAGTCAGTCGATATTTATGACCTCGTTCTACATTTGCTGTTTTACTTATGCTCCTAGTGTTGCCTTGCAGTGAAACCGACCAAGTAGATATTGCTCTACTTCCTGACACATCATATAGAGTCAAAGTGCCACTCATCATAGATGATGATTCATTTGGTCTAAATACAATACTGCAGTTAGCCGTATTCCCATTAATACTCAAATAAGCCTCCAACCCCTTTGTATATGCATAATTCACATGATAAACTGGTTCTTCTTTTGCAAAACTTGTCACTGGTAACATGGCTGCAATTAAAACAGCAAATAAAAATGATTTAAAAACTTTTTTCATTACATTTTCTCCTTCTAGCTAGAAATAGGGCTTCTATTTTTGTCCTCCTCTCTTGTTTATTTGCCCCTATACTTATATAACGATAAATCAAAGAACACCCCTACATACTTTTCCTAAAATTTTCAAAAAAATAATTTCTCAACCAATAGGTGAGAAATTATTCTAAAAACATCATTCTTTAGTTTTAACAGGTTTTATACTATCCACTATCTTTAACATCTCTTTTTTTGAAATATTACCGGATAAAGAAAACATAACCGTCTTATCTTCGGATTCCCAAGTCATTGAGCTTCCCTGTGCACTATCCCCTTCTAAATAATAGATATGCTTACCTTTGTACTCCATTTCGTGGTAACTTACATTTTCATTATTGATGTACATTTTTCCATCGCTAATACTATACATAAGTCCAATAGTTACATCCTGATTGTCTGCATATTCGATTACTCCGCCTGTTTCAAAGTATTCATCAGTAATGAATCTATAGCCCTCCGGTATATACTGAATTTCATATCTAGGGATAGAATTTACATTAACATTCTGGTTAAATTGAACTTCGTAGTGGTCCGAAAAATATTCAAATATCTTTTTAGCCGCCTCAACATAAATACTTGGTTTTGTAATAGCTGAAATAAGGATTAAAGCTATCGCCACCCCAGCCACAGTTCTACGTATGCTTCTATATTTGGCTTTTAAAGAGTATTTTCTGATAAGCTTTTTTATTTTCATTTCAAAGACGTCAGAAAAATCATGCTCTTCCTCTAACGAATTTGATAGAAACTCTGTCTCATAAACGTAAAGCTGCGATATTAAATTATTGTATTCATATTCTCTAGAATTTTTCATTTTCAATTAATTCTTTCATTTTGTTACGTGCTCTATATAGTCTTACCTCTACATTTTTGGGGCTAATCCCCAAAATCTTTGATATTTCCTTATTTGTAAGCTCATGATAATACTTAAGCTCCAGTATTTCTTTTTGCAATTCAGGAAGCTTTAACATAAGATTTACTATCATCCTCTGATTGTAATTCTTTTCTGATACTGGCTCCGGTTCATAATCTATATAATTATTGTATAAAACCAACTCTTCTAAATCTTCGTCTGAAACATGCTTTTGCTTACGCAGAAAATCTATAGATTTATTTTTTACTATTGTGACACTTAATTTTCTAATATCTATATTGTCCCAGGATGAATACTTTTCAAAATTCTCAGCTAACTTCACAAAAACATCGTGAACTATGTTTTCAGTTTCAACATCATCTTTAATAACGCTTAATGCAATATTATAAAGCAGTGATTTATTTTCCTCATATATTTCGGAAAACTTTTTTCGCTGCTCATCTCCGTCAATTAACATCAAGTATACTAACATTATCAGTCCCTCACCTATATTTAAGCTGATACCATTTTAGACTGATTAAAACTTGATGTCTATTATTTTCCTTTTTCTTTTATAACGTTTATTATCAACACCCTACTACGTATTCTTCATCTTCTTTTGATTTAGACTGTGTCTTAGCGAGGTATACTCCTACAAGTGTAATACCAATAGCTATTACACCCTGAGTTGACAATTTCTCACCAAAGATTAGCCATGCATAGATTGCTGCAACTACTGGCTGAGACAATGTAAGTAAAGAAGATAAACTAGCATTAACCTTACCTAAACAATGGGCTAATAATCCCTGACCTAAAATCTGTGAAACAAGAGCAAGTGCAAGAAGTGGCCAAACTGCTCTAAAAGAAGTTGGTACATAAAATCCCTCTGTAAAGAAAATAGCAAAAGCCAATACTATAAGGCTTCCAAAAGCACTGATAAACATGATTACATTGCTTTTCACAAAATCTCTAAGTTTATAAACTGTCAGCATAAACATTGCATAGAATACTGAAGTTGCAAGACATAATAAGTCTCCAATCATTCTCTCTCTTGAAAGTGTCACTTTGTTTGACATCAAAACAAACACACCAAGCAATGTAATAAATCCACCTAGTAAAAATCGCTTTGTCATCTTCTCCTTAAAAAGAAAATAACTACATGGTATTACCGTGAAGGGAGTTAAATTTGCAAGCAAATTGGCATTAGCAACACTTGTATAGGAAAAAGAAATATTCCAAAGAGCCAAATCTCCTGCCAAGAACGCTCCCGCTAACACAATTGTAATCACCTGCTTTTTAGTAAGCTTTAAATCCTCTTTCTTCAAAAATGGCATCAACATAGGAATCGAAAAAAGCACTCTGTAAAATCCTGTGTTGATTGGTGGAAGTTCACTTAGCTTAACAAAAATTCCACCTGTAGCCAAAAAACATATCGCCACAAAGATTAATATAAAATACTTCGTTTCATTTTTTCTCATATTATTGTCACCTCGCCTCGTTTTTTATAGAATGTATAGTAATTCTCAGGTGCTGCATAGTACCAGTAGATATTTATTTTTTAGTGCCAGTTAAAGAGGATTGAAATGATTACATTACGAAGTGATATTAAATCTCCATTTTATGAGCAAATCTATGAGCAGATAAAAAATGATATACTTCATGGCTATCTTAAGCCAGGAGAAAAAATCATGGGAACCCGCTCTCTTGCAAACCTGCTTAAAATAAGTAGAAATACAGTGGATAGAGCCTATCAGCAGCTTTCAGTAGAGGGTTACATATTAAGCAAGCAATCCGCCGGATTTTTTATAGCTGATTTACCCTTTGATTTTTTCGAATCTGCAAATAAGAATGAAAGCGGCTGCTTTGATAAAAAACAATCTACAGCCCCACTAAAGAAAACTCCAGAGGTAAAATATGACCTTACAAACAACAGCTATACCAATAATCTTTTTCCTGCAAAAATCTGGAAAAAACACTACCTTAATGCCCTTGATTCAATTTCTTTAAAAGAAGAAATAACATCTCTTCAGTCTTTTCAGGGTGATTATTCTCTACGAAATGAAATCAGCAGATATGTGGAGCGAATACGCGGTGTAAAATGCTCTCCAGAGCAGATATTTATCACAAGTGGCCTGCAACAATCCATAGATCTTTTATGTATTTATAAAGGCAATAACAATGCTAATGTATTAATGGAAAATCCTACATATCCTAAGGCCAGAGAAATCTTTCAAAAGAATAATTATGATATTTCATACGGTGAAGTAGACGCTGATGGACTTTTGATTGATGAAACCCATCACAAAAAGCACTTCGATTTCATCTACACTACCCCATCCCATCAGTTTCCACTAGGGATGTGCATGTCCTTAGAACGCAGATATGAATTACTTAAATATGCTAAGGAAAATAATACCTTTATCATTGAGGATGATTATGACAGTGAACTGCGATATTACCAGAAGCCAATACCTGCACTGAAGGCTATCGACTACTATGAAAAAGTAATCTACCTAGGAACTTTTTCAAAAATTCTTGCCCCATCATTTAGAATGGGCTACATTGTTCTACCACAGAATATTACAGAAGATTTCTTAGGGAAATTTGAGAACTACAACAGTACAGTAAATTTAATTAATCAAATAGCCCTTGCAGATTTACTTTCTTCTGGAGATTACGATCGCTTAGTCCGCAAAATGAATTATGTTTTCAAAAAAAGATTTGAAGCATTTAAAGATGGATTCAGTTCATTTTCACTGCCACTTTCTATCACACCAAATGTCAGCGGACAATACTTTTTAATTGAATTTCCAGAAGAAATCGATAAAGAGATTCTTATTGAAAAGGCCCTTGAACAGGGAGTTAGAGTGTACGATTCAATGCTGTTTTGGCATGAAAAGTACTCCTGTCCTAGCAACAGCATATTCCTAGGATTTAGCAAAATCCCAATCGAAAGTATCATTGATTGCATAAACAGATTAAAAGAGGCTTGGAAAAATATCTTTATCCATAAATAAAAAATGCCAGCGAAAAAGCTGGCATTAATAGTTTAATAATATTATGCGAGTAGATTCCCTAGCTGCTCATCACCATCTGGTGAACAAAGTGAACATGTATGAGATATTATCCTGTCTAACTCATTTTTCTCGTCTGGATTCTCATAGTAAACTGTCCCATTATATGTAGGACCTACTGCTGTAATTATATTTTTATATTTAGTTGTTATCTTTGCTACCTTATCGTATGTCCCAAAAACCTGAATGGAAGCAAGTACCTTTCTGATTCCCTCCACATCGTTTTCCTTCACTAAATTCTCTACCGTAGAGTATAGCTTGGATGCTTCATAATCTTCTGAATCTGAATATCTATCAACAAATGCTAAAAAGTTTCTTCCTAAGGAAAGTATAAACTCAGCTTCGCGCCTTCCTGCAAATTGCTCTTGGGTCATAAACGACTTTCTTCTAGTCCTTACGGTAATCATATAAATCTCCTAAATTATGTTACAATTGTCCCGTATATCAAAAAGTCCACGCTATGATATAACATTTTTAAGAGGCAGTCAATATTATTTATGCCTAAATATCACTTTTTAATTCTATCATTTTCCTGCTCAGCTTTAAAGCGCTTATTTATGCGGTCAGAGGTATTTAAAGTGCTAGCTCTTTGTACAGCACTATTACCAAATCTTCCTCTAATAGAATCTAAAGAAGCATCAAGTGCCTTTCTCTTCTCCTTGTCGGGATCCTCAAAAAGTGAAATCTGCTCAAAGCCATCTCTATCTATATCAGAAAGGGAAAGTCCCACTAATCTCAGCGCCTCACCGTGCCAGCTTTCCTTAATAAGCTCCTTAGCTGTTTTAAATATAACATCTGTAACATCAGTAGATTCTTTAAGCTTAATCTGATGGGATTTGTTGACAAAATCAAGATTCCTAAATGTAACTCCAATGCACCTGCATTTACCTCCATCAGCACGCATCCTAGCTGCCACTATATCTGCCTGGGCTAGAATCACTTGAAGAATTGAATCTAAATCCACAAGATCCTCTTCCACTGTGGTCTCTGCAGAATAGCCCTTTGCATCCTCTCTTTCATCAAGTACAGGAGAATCGTCTATTCCATTAGCATAATTATGAAAATGAAGTGCGCCTCTCTCAGAAAAAATCATCTGAAGTTGCTCCATAGGAGTCTTTGCAAGCTGACCTATAGTATCGATATTAAGGCTCTTTAGTTTTAAAGCAGATGACTTTCCACATGTAAAAAGCTCTCCCACCGGCAGGGGCCACATCTTTTCAGGAATTTCCTCCATAAACAATGTATGAACCTTATTGGGCTTTTCAAAATCACTGGCCATCTTTGCACATAGTTTGTTTGATGCCACTCCTACATTTACCGTAAAACCTAGCTCTCTATATATTCTGTCCTTGATTTCATAGGCTGTAGCTATTGGGTCTGGATAAATCTTTCCCATACCAGTCATATCTAAGAACACTTCATCTATAGAAAATGACTGCATTGTAGGAGTATACTCCTGACATATGGCCTTAAATGCTCTGGAGCATTTTACATACCAGTCAAAATTGGACCTAGCTATTACTAAATTAGGGCACTTTCTAACTGCGGCACTAACAGGCTCACCAGTGACTATTCCGTATTTTTTAGCTGGTATAGATTTGGCTGCTACAATTCCTGTGCGTGTGTTAGGATCACCACCAACAATAGATGGAACTTCACGCAAATCAGGCCCGCCTAGAGCAAGCTGCTCTACTGCGGACCATGATACAAATGCACTATTTACATCGATGTGAAAAACCAGTCTATTTTCCAACTATATCTCCCAAAGCTAAAATCAATCCCTCATTTTCATTGTGTTGCTTGACGGCTATTCGGTAAAAGCCCTTGTCGAGACCTACGTAATCACTACAGTCTCTAATCATTATTTTATACTCCAAAAGCTCCTTTGCCAAATCATAGTTTTTAGATTTAAACAAAATAAAATTAGCATCTGATGAAAAAGACTTAAGAGATAACTTTTTAAGCTCATCCTGCAAAAAGTCTCGTTCCCATCTGATAAGTTTTACTGCCTCATCAAGATAATCAAAATGCTTTAGACACTCTGCTCCAGCCATCTGGGCAAAAATCGAAAGATTCCACTCCGGAAGTTGCTTTTTCAGCAAATCGGCCTGAGCTTTTTTGGAACAGATTGCATATCCTACTCGCACACCAGGAATTGCAAATGTCTTAGTAAATGCCCTAAGAATAATTACATTGCTATATTTATCAAGCTTATATATAAGGGACATTTCCTTTTCATGCCCTGTAAGAGGCAAGAAACACTCATCCACAATAACCGTGGTATTAACCGTACTGGCAGCCTCAATTATGTCATCCAGTAGCTCCTTGTCTATTAACGCCCCATTTGGATTGTTAGGATTAGTAAGAAATAGAACCTGAGGCTTTTCAACTAATATCTGCTCAACAATATTGTGATGAAGCTGAAAATCATTATCTTCTTGCAGATAATGATACACAATCTGGCACTTTGGACAAGCTCCCATTAGACAATTGCTATATCCCAAAAATCCTGGAGCCACAAGCATTGCTTTCTTAGGCTGTAATCCATGACAAATAGCCATAATTATCTCCGATGCTCCATTGCCATAAACAATCTGGTCCTCTGCCACTGAATAAATATCAGCAGTATCCATAATCAGTCTCTCATGGATAATATCAGGATATTTATTTGCATGAAGAGCAGCCTCTGTCAAAACCCACTGAACTTCCGGAGGAACCCCCATTGGATTAATGTTTACAGAGAAATCGAATTGTATGTTGTTTCTATAAATGTCTCCACCGTGCATGTCAACACACCTTTCATAAAACAATAAGTACCATAATCGCAGCACATATAAGTTCACAAAGTGCCGCTGTGGCAACCATCAAAATATTAGCTCGTTTTATATCTGCAAGCTCTATATTTCTAACGCTGTCACCTATATACTTTTTATCTACTATTTTGCCAAAATAACTGGCTGGTCCTGCAAGCCTAAGACCAAGTGCTCCAGCGCATGCGCTCTCTGTCTGTGCAGAATTTGGGCTTGCATGATTGTATCTATCTCTTCTGAAAATTTTAAATGCATCTATGGCACTGTAATTATGTCCAAGAAACAGACAACTAACAATCATAAGTATTGCGCTTAGTCTAGATGGAATGTAATTAACTACATCATCCAGTTTTGCTGCTGCCTTGCCAAAGTCCATATACTTGTCATTTTTATATCCCACCATGGAATCCATGGTGTTGATTGCCTTGTATACAAGTCCAAGTACAGGGCCTCCAATTGCTAGATAAATCATAGGTGCTATAACACCATCTGATGTATTTTCTGCAACAGTCTCAACAGCAGCCTTAATAACTCCCTTTTCAGTAAGCTCAGCCGTATCACGACCTACAATCATAGATACTGCGCTGCGGCCTGCCTGCAATCCCTCTTTTTCAAGAGCGGTAGATACTTTCATACTCTCCACCCAAAGAGACTTAGCTGCAAGACAATAGTATGTCATTACAGATTCTATTATAACTCCTAAAAATGAATATACCGTGTATGCGAAGTGAAGTATTAAAAAAGATGTAGCTGCAGTCACTGTAATTACAATAACCACCAGCCACACTCCCATAATTCTTTTTTGCCTTGGAATAGCTTCTATATCAAGACTTCTATCTGCTCTTTTTAAAAATGAATCCGAAAGAGAGCCTATCATAGACCCAATCCATCTTATTGGATGAGGCCAGCCAATTGGATCACCTAAGAAAAGATCTAGGATGAAGCCCGCTATAAACGCCGTCAGATGATAAATCAAATGTAAATCCCTCACTATTTTCTATATGATATGAATAATAATCTCCGCCAAAAAGCTGGCTTAAAATTGCCATAATAGTTCCGCCATGACAAATAACAGAAATATTAGTATAGTCAGCAGCCTGCTGAATAAGGCTGTAAAACCCTCTAAGTGAACGCTTACTAGCATCCTCTCTGCTTTCCCCACCTGGAAAAGCATCTACGCCTCCCCCATCAATCCATGCCTGATAGTCTGGATTGCCGGAAAGCTCCTTGTAATTTTTCCCTTCAAATAATCCAAAATCAGTTTCTCTCAAATCATCTATCAAGATAATATCCTTACCTGGATAAATAATTTTAGCTGTGCGGACACAGCGTACAAGAGGACTAGAAAAAACTATATCTGCCTCTGGATACTTTCTGATATGGATTTCCCTCTCTCCCTCCATGGTCATCTGCTCGTCGGTTATTCCTACATACCGTTTTTCATAATTACCACTTGTTTTCCCATGGCGAATCAAAGTGATTGTTTTGTCTATCATTTTATCCTCTGTCCTATACCACAAACTACCCTGTGCACCTCTGTAGCTTCCTTAGCTAAAGCAGTAAGAATACTTCCAGTAATTTCACGCCATCTTCTGTCATCTGGCTCTAGTGGTACTACACCGTTGCCAATCTCATCTGAAATTATTGCCCACTCTCCTTCTTTTATGATATCTAATATCTCTGCCATTATTGCATCTGGCTTTTTACCTTCATCAAGTCTCTTTTTTACAAAAAGATGAAGCTGATTGAGATACCTGTATTCAGGAAAATTAGCTCTTGCGTATGCAGTTTTACCTTGATAACTTCCACCTATAATAAGAATCATAATTTACCCCAATTTAGAAAATATAGCTATAGCCACTGCCATCAGAGTTTCAGCAATGCATACAAACCATCCGGCCAAATCCCCTGTGATTCCACCGAATTTCATATATGCGGTAAAAACATAATAAACAACTGAAATAACAAGAGCCGCAAGTGCTGCCGTCCAATAAAACTGAAAAAAGGCTCCTGCCATCAATGCCCACAGAATAAATTGTAGTGCCAAGAAAAATACTACCTTTTTTTCATCTGCAGTCTGAGCACTTGTATTTAATATGCCCTCGTTCTTGCCCTTTTTGTATTTGATAACACATATTCCACTTATTGCTCTGGAAATAAAAAAGGTAAATGCCCAGGCTGTAAATCCAAGCTCATCCATGGAATATATGGCAGAAAATAGGATTATTCCAAGAGTAATTAACCTAATAACTGCAAATGCCCCAACATGAGAATCCTTAAGTATCTCAAGGCGCTTTTCCTTGTCACCCCAGGAAGCCAGCGCATCACTTGTATCCATATATCCATCTACATGAAATCCACCGGTTACGATAACAGGAATAACTAATGCGATTAACGTAAATACGATATAAGAAATATTAAACTCATATGAAAGCTTTTGCCATCCATACTCTAGGGCTCCTATGACAGCGCCTACCCAAGGGAAAAATATCAAATGATATTTCATATCCTTGCTATTCCAGTTAAAACGTGGCATTGGAATCCTTGAATACATGGAAAATGCCACAATAATTGACTTTATAATACTCATAACACGCTACCTTTTTCTTTTATGGGAATAGCTATTCCTACAACTACTTCGTACACCTCATCAGCAAGGGCTGAGATATTTTGGTTGATTTTCCCCAGTGCCCTCAGATAGTCCTTTGTCCCCTCATCATATTTTGCGCTATCTTCAAAAACATTGTTAGTGACAATAACTATATTTTTTACCTTTTGATGAAGCTCTTTAACATCCTCCATTATCTTTTTGATGCAATAATCTGAAGGAAAAACCTGCCCATCTCTAAACATCTCATTGGCTACCAGATTGGACATACACTCAAGAAGAATAATGTCCTCCTGCGACAACCGACTATCGGTAGAAAAATCTCCTGAATCCACGGTTAATACCTCTGGTATAGCATCTGTAATATCAACAGAATGCTCTAAGGTGACAAAATCCTTTCCCGCCCTAAGGTCTCTATGACGCTTCACCCTCTCTTTTGATTCTTCGTCATAGGGAACCATCGTAGCAAGATAATATCTATTTTTGTAATTTGATTTGCATACGTAATCCTCTGCATAAGAAGATTTACCGCTGCTACTACCACCGTAAATTAATGTAATCATAGTTATTCAAATTTCTCATATTGCTCTACACCAGATTCGCCGAATTTAAGTGCATCATGAAATACTATATCTGTAAGTCTAAGAATCTGAGCCATCATAACGGCTCCAACACCTTCTCCCACTGCCATATTGGCCTCTAGAACAGTTGGAAGATTTAGCTTGCTTGCAAGCTTTATAGCAACTGGCTCCTTGCTGATGTGAGAAGGAATTAAATAGTCCTTAACATTTTCAAGTAAGCGCTCTGCAACAAGGGCTGACACCTGAGTCAGCATGCCATCGATTATAATCGGCACCTTATAAAGACCTCCACCAATGACAACTCCTGTCATTGCAGCAAGCTCTAGACCTCCAAAATTAGCACATATCTCAACAGGAGAAAGGCCAGAATATTTTGAAAGGGCCATAGAAACAACAGCACGCTTTCTACTAAATCCCTCGTCATCAAGACCTGCGCCGCGTCCTGTAACCTGCTCAGCATTTAAGTCCAGCAAATATCCAGAAACAACCGCAGCAGATGTGGTATTGCCAATGCCCATCTCGCCAAGTAAAAGTGCTGTATATCCCTGTTCCTTGCTCTCCTTAACAAGGTCCATCCCCACCTGTACTGCACGAGAGAATTCCTCTACAGACATAGCAGGCTGCTTAAGAAAATTGCAAGTACCATACTTCACTCTTCTGTTTAAAGTATATGGAACTTCCTTTTCATAATTGATACCCACATCTACCGCCATTATATCAATGCCAAGATGCCTTGCCATAGTACCTGCTGTAGTAAGCCCCTTGCCTATATTGGTGGCGCAGATTCTAGTAACCTCCTGACTAGTTTGGGTAACACCCTCCTCCACTATGCCGTGGTCGCCGCAGCAAACAATAAGTCTCATGTGGGATAAATCAGGAGCTTCAAACCCTTGAATAGCTGCGATTTTTGAATGCAAATCCTCTAAAGCACCAAAGCTATTAATTGGTTTTGATACTCTGTCCCACTCTGATTTAACTTTTTCATAGGCCTCATTATCTAGAGGCTCCACAGAAAGCTTATTCTCTAAAATATCATCAAATAAATATCTAGTTTCCGCCATAGTTTTTCATAGCCTCCACAAATTTATCTACAAATACTGGTGCTGATGGATAATACAAATGAGGGAATCCAATATAGGATGGTCCAACTTTGTGAATACATTGCCAGCTTCTGTTTCCAGTAGGCTTTTTCGCTGTAAATGATGAGCCATTATTATCTGTGTCATAATAGTGGAACTCATGTCCCTTAATTTCAAAGCCCTCAGCTTCTATAGTAACATAGCCAAATCTCACAAGCTTTCCAGTCCAGTAAGCACTACCATTTATGGCACCTATCATATTGTAAGTCTTGTCCTGTTCATTTTTAATATTATCTAAAAGATACATAAAGCCACCGCACTCTGCTAGCATTGGAATGCCTCTATCCATGGCTTTTTTTATCTCTGCTTTTATCTGAGTATTTCCCTGTAGAGCAGACAAATAGTTTTCTGGATATCCTCCCCCAAGAAGGATTCCAGATATATTTTCTGGTAAATGATGGTCTCTCAAAGGTGAAAACTCTACAAGTTCCACTCCTCTTGCCTGAAGCATTGCAAGATTTTCTCTGTAATAAAAACAGAATGCCTCATCTCTAGCTACTCCAAGGCGAAGTTTATTATCGCTAGCCTTAGATGGCTGTACAAAAATCTTTGAAGCAGCCTTAATCTCTGGCACAGTCTTTGATAGTTCAATTATTCCATCAATATCCACCCCATCTAAAACAAGATTCTTCTGCTTCTCAAGTTTTTTATTTATATCATCAATCTCCTGAGGAAGATATAGTCCCAAATGTCGAGAAGATAACTCCACATTTTTTTCTTCAGCAACAGTTCCAAAACACTTAATATGTAATTCCTCTTCTATAAGGTCAGCAAGCTTTGCTCCAAATGCATTGCTAGTTTTATTTAGGATAACGCCCTTTATAAGATGCTCACTGTCATAATCAAGAAAACCTCTAATCTCTGCCAAGACTGAGCGGCCTGCTCCCTTGGCATCTATAACAAGAATAATAGGTGTCTTTAAAACTCTAGCCAAATCGTAAGATGAACCAGTAAGCTCCACTCCCCCTACGCCATCAAATAGGCCCATAACGCCTTCTATAACAGCTATATCACCAGAGAATTCATTTTTAAATAATTCTCTTGTAACATCATCCTCTGTAAAAAACGTATCGAGATTGCCTGATGGAATACCAAGCACATTTCTATGAAACATTGGATCAATATAATCTGGTCCGCATTTAAAGCTGCAAGGGTTAAGTCCCCTCTCCTTAAGTGCCCCGAGCAATCCGCATGTAATAGTAGTTTTTCCACTGCCGCTTTTATTGGCAGCAAGCATTATTCTATAGCAATTCATCTAATTAACCCCAAAAGAAACGATATATACTGGATTTTGTCCCTGCATAAGAGAGTATTCTCCAGCCTTCTTTGACTTGCTAACGGTCACTTGGACAATATCCGCATCGTCAATTTCAAATTTCTTTAATACATTATTTATTTCACTAATTGTCTCTAATGTCACAGCATTAATTACAATTCGTATATGCGTATTTCTACTTATAAGTTCAGATAAAATATCCTCAAGTCTTCCACCACTGCCACCAATAAATACATGAGTAGGCGCTGGCAAATCTCTTATAACATCAGGAGCGGCTCCCTCAACAAGCTCTATATTGGAAGCACTAAATTTCTCAATATTTTTCTTAATAAGACTGCATGCTTCTGGCTTTATCTCAACTGCAAATACCTTTACCGATGGATCCAAAAGTGCCAATTCCACAGCCACAGAGCCACTTCCACTTCCAATATCATAAATCACAGCATTCTTTGTTGGCTGCAATTTGCATACAGAAAGAGCTCTGATTTCCTCTTTGGACATTGGGACCTTGTCCCTAATAAACTGGCTATCCAAAAGGGATGGAGCAAGAATTTTGGGAATAACATTATCATTTTTTATCAGAATTGTAACAAGCCCATCTCTATTGAAGCTTGCACATTTATCTGCTGTAAGCCACTCTACCCTTTCATCCGTGTAGAGATTGGTGCCAACAAATATTTTGAATCTAATGCCATACTCTTTTTCAGCAGATACAAGCATCTCACCTATGATGCGTACATCCTTGGCACCAGAGGTAATCACAAAAGTCTTTTTGTTGTGAAGAGCCCCATTTAAAACCTGCAGCTTCCAAGTAGATTCCTTAATTCCATGTGTGCTAAGAATCTCTCCATCCTGCCAATTTTCCTTGGCTATAGCAGCAATTGCACTAATTGATGAAATGCCAGGAAGAATCCTGGTCTTGCAGAAATTAAGCTCATCAAGTGCCTTTCCAAGTTTTGCTGCACCGCTATAAAAACCAGTGTCCCCTGAAAGAAGTATTACCACATTTTTTGTGCCATATTTTAAATCAATGGCAATCTGCTGAAGAATAGGAACAATATCCTCCGCCAAATAATGTGGGTACTTTTTAGCCTTAGAATCAAAGCCAACAAGCATTCTAGGAGCGCCAAAAATATAGTCAGCCTCCTCTATTGCCTCAAGTACCTCTCTAGTCTGGCTTGCAGGTCCCATTCCAAAACCTGCAAGAATCACGTTGATTTTATTGTCGAAGCCCTGCTCTGGCATGGCAGATGTCACTTCATCCGTCTCTTCTAAATCATCAGAATAATCTATCCTAAATAGATTAAACAGCTTGTCTCTCACCTGGTCAAAGGTAAGGCCTTCCACCTTTTCCTGTGGCCTTCTAATAACAAAGCATTTTATTCCAAGGGCTCCTGCTGCCTCTATACGCTCAGCCTCCCCAGAAGCCTGACCGCCCTCTTTTAAAACAAGAATGCTGGCGCCAGATTCTTTTAAAAAAGCCACATTCATAGCCTTTGAAAAAGGCCCCTGCATAGCTATAATCTGGCTTCCTTTTAGCCCATGCTCCTTACAGATTTCAAGACTCTCTATATTAGGGATAACGCGAGCTATTATTCGCTCTCTTAGAGACTCACTCTGACAGAAAACTGGAAGCTCCTTACTTCCTGTAGTAAGAAACACCTTTCCAGTGGTGTTTTCAAGGGCTCTAGCCACATCAAGCGCCGAGTCAAAAAAAATGCACCCACTAACATCCACATTATCTTCTGCTCGCAAGAGGCGATAAAATGGAACTGTTATGTATCTAAATAAGGCATCCTCAATCTCAGTCTTCACAGCTGTCGCGAAAGGGTGGGTGGCATCTATGATTCCATCTGGCTGCTCACACTCAAACATCTCAACCATAGCTGTTGAGTCCAATCGTCCTGTTCGCACCTCTATATAATCAGACTCTTCTATAGGGTCCTTGCCATAATCTGTAGCAACACAGTATACGCAAAAAACCTCCTTTTTAGCCAAGGTCTGAGCCAAACGCCTTCCTTCTGTAGTTCCACCAAATATAATTACTTTATTCATATTTTATAACCTCTAGGTGTTACAAGCTTATCTGATATTATTCTTGTATTTGAGTTTCCAACAAAAACAGTTGTAAACATATTAACCTGAGTACTTTTTAACTCTAAAAGGGTACAAACATGAGAGTTCTGACCCACTCTTCCAATGTTTTCTACATAGCCACAGGCCCTGTCTTTACTTGCACCTGCCTCCATTAAAATATCGCAGGCTTTCTCAAGATAATCATGCCTTTTTTTGCTGGAAGGATTGTATAAAACAATAGAAAAATCTCCCATAACCGCTGCCTTTAATCTCTTTTCAATCACTTCCCAAGGTGTAAGTAAATCGCTAAGGCTTATAAGGCAAAAATCATGATTAATAGGAGCACCTAAAACTGCTGCCCCAGAAATTGCCGATGTGACGCCAGGAATCACTATGAGATTGTCCTCTGTAAAATCAGTGGAATTTTTCATATATTCAGGTAAAAGCTCATACATAGGCGCTGCCATACCATATATGCCTGCATCGCCGCTGCAAATAAATGCAACTATCTTTCCCTCAAGGGCAAAATCAAAACATGCTCTGCATCGCTCAATTTCTTTTTTCATAGGAGTGGTAAAGAATTCCTTGTCAGGAAAATGTTCCTTAACCAAATCTATATATACTGTATATCCAACGATAACATCAGCTTTCTCCATTGCATTAAATGCATCCTCTGTCATCATTGATTTAAATCCTGGCCCCATGCCAACTATGTATATCTTTCCTGCCATCTTTTCTACCAATCTATAACTATTTTTTCTCGTCTTGCTGCTGCAAGTGTCATTCCATCAAATGCTTTTTTCTCTTTAATGATTGTGGATTCTTCGCCTGCTGCAAGCAGTGCAGACCTCTCACAAACATTTCCTACACCTACATTTTCTTTTACAAAATCAGATTCATTAAAATCTCCCTCTACCGCCAAAAGCTCATCAGCAGAAAAAGTAATAAAAGGAACTCCAAAGTACTGGGCCAGCTTAATAAGCCCAATCTCTGATGCCTTTACATCAATTGATGAAATGGCATACAGGTTATCATATAGATATTCCTCATCATATACACTTGTGACAAACTCAAAAAGTTCTTTAAAGGTCTTGCCCTTTTTACATCCAATTCCAAGTGTCAGCCTCTTTGGCACCAGCCACAATCCATCAATATCAAGATATTCCTGTGTCTCTATGGCATTAAGCTTTTCTCCCTTAAGGGCCTTAGTAGAGACCACTTTAATCATTTCTTTATTTTTAATTTTAAATCCATTTTCTCTGGCGAAAACATCTACCGCAAATACGTTATTAATATCTGTAGCAGTGGTGATTATTGGATTGGAATCTATCTTTTCAGCAATAGCCCTAGCCCAGTCATTAGCTCCTCCAAAATGACCTGACAAAATAGGAATAACATTTAGCCCAAGCTCATCTGTAACTACTACAGCAGAATCTTTAAGCTTGTTATTTACAAATGGTGCTATAGCTCTAACAGCTATTCCAACAGCTCCTATAAATAAAATAGGCAAATGGTTTTCAAAGGAATCCTGCACCCAATCATTAAGTGACAGCTGCTCATTTCTATATTCTGGAATAGCCTTATCCCAGTCATCAAATAGTTTTAATGCCAGCTCTTTTCCTGTATCTGTAAAATATGCAACCCTAATAATTTTTTTACTTTTCATAACTCTTTCTATATCCCGTTTCAAAATACGGATCATACAACTTTGATAGAGAATAACCCGCTTTTCCTATTACATCCCCCACTAAAATAACTGCAAACCTATTAATACCATTTTCAGCACCAGTCTTTGCTAACGTGCCTACTGTACATATATACTTTTTCTCATCTGGCCAAGAAGCCTTATAAACAATAGCTGCCTTTGTACTAGGAAAATATCCACCTGCAATCAGTCTCTCTTGAAGCTCTTCTAACATACCTGAGCTCAAATAAATAGCCATTGTAGCTCCGTGTTTTGCAAAGCTTTCGATTGATTCTTTTTCTGGTACTGCTGTCCTGCCTGCCATTCTGGTAATAATAAGAGACTGGCTGATATCAGGAAGGGTATACTCCAAATTAAGACTAGCTGCTGCACCAAAGCAAGCACTGACTCCTGGACAAGTCTCATACCCTATTCCATGCTCATCTAGTATGTGCATCTGCTCCTGAATGGCTCCATATAGGCTAGGATCACCTGTGTGAAGTCTTACGATTTCTTCCTGCTTCTCATCCCCCTTTATCATAACTTCCATAACCTCATCTAAGGTCATCTTAGAACTGTCATAACAAAAGCAAGAATCTTTGGCGTATCCTAAAAGCTCCTCGTTAACTAAGGAGCCTGTGTAAATAATTGTATCCGCCCTAGTTAATAGTCGCATGCCTCTAACTGTAATCAAATCTGCTGCACCGCAACCTGCTCCCACAAATGTAATCATTTTCTCTGTCCCATCCTTTTAAAGTCATCAAAAAAAGTATAACTTTTATTTCCAAAAGGCACCTGCTCAATATCCCATTCACCATCATCATGGATTGTTATAAGAGTAGCACCTCTTTGTTCTGTATCTCTTGCAATTCCTGACATAGCCAAATAATCAATACTCATTCCATATGTAAGCCTAATCCCCTGATACTCAAGGGACATATTGTTATAATGGTCATGGCCACAGAAAATTGCTTCGGTGCTTTTAAGCTCCTTTGCTGTGCTAAATAATTTGCTAGGATACTTAGAGCATGACACCTTACCTACTTTAGATTCTTTATTGCTTCCAAAATAATAAGTCACTTCATCGCTTCCAGAGTTATATAAATCAGCGGCAGTGGCATATTCCTGAAGAGGAATGTGGATAAATATCATAGATGGTACTACGTCTCCTTCTTCATCCTCTAATGCTAGAACTTGATTTTTGTACCACTCCACTTGGTCATCATGAATATAGTCATACTCACTGCTAATCCCCTCACCTGTATAGGCGTTAGAATCTATTAGAAACAGCGCCTGTGCCAACGAACCATCCTGATTCTTTAGTTCAATAAGCTGGTTGTTTCTTCCTGTAATATCAGGCTGCACATATGGGTACAAAAGATTCTTGCTTGTATACCAAGACAGGGATTTATACAACTCGTTCAAATCTTTCTTGGATGATGCCGCATAGCTTTCTGTATCGTGATTGCCATAGGTAAATGCCCATGGTATTCCAGTATTTCTCATAAAAGCTGCAAACTGCTGAACTGGTGCAGTGTTGTTAAATGAAAATGAAGCGTATCCTATAGGGAAGACCAAATCACCTGTTACTATTACAAGATCTGGCCTAGTCTCCTCCAAAAGCTGGAATATAGTGTCCAAAGCCTTTAGGTCTTTGTCATAGGAAAGAAAGCTTCCTCCCAAATGAATATCTGTGAGCTGAAGTATTTTAAAGTCTCCACTTTCCTTAGTAATGGTATAAATACCTGTGCGCTCATCATAAGTTATCTCACTGTGTCCATCGTAAATATTAGGAACATGATTAATGTATGGCTGAGTAAGCCAAATATCTCTAGACAGGAAACTGTAGCCACCTACAACTATTGCAACAATTAAAATCATTGCAACAACCAACCTGTTATATTTTTTCTTTGAATGGGTAAACTGGTTTAACTTAAAGAGGTTAAAGACGAGTGCTATAAAAATATATAGACCGCTGAAAAACGGTGCACTGTCTATAACAAAGACTTCTTCAAAGTAATAGTATATGCCACTAGAAACCAGCCAATAAATCAAAGAGAGAATAATAGCTCTCTTGTGAAGCTTTCTAAGAGCCCCTGCATTTTCAAAATTGTGGTTCTTAGAAAACCATCCTACTAATGTGTAATTCTTGATAATGAAAAAAGCTATTACTTCAAAGACTATCAGATTAATATTTATCTTTTCCAGAAACTCAAAAGGCTTTGAGTTGATGCCAATTGAAATAAGTGAAAAGCCAAATGAAAACACCCACCCAAAAGCTACTAAGCTCCAGTTAATAAGTCTTCTATTATATCTGTCAAAAAGTCGTATAAAAGGTATAAGTTGCTCGTCTACATTTTCAAGTAATCCTAATGCATTCTTTCTTCTATTGGTTTCAGAAATAATAAGTGCAATAAGAGATACTACAAAAAGCACACCAAAAAGCCATAGAAAACTACGCCTATAGATAAAGGCGTTTAAAAGGAAAATAAAACATCCTATTCCAAGTATTATATTTAGATACAGATGTAGCTTAAACCTTCTGAATCTAGACTTAAAACTCATAACCCCCACCCCTATTTTATACTCAATCACTCATGTAAACATTTTAACATATTTAATGCCCCATGAGACTGTGCTAATATACCAAAATCATTGGAATATAAAATACATTCGATTTTGATTTTACTTCCAGCTCTAAAATTCAAATAGAACAAAATCTTTTCTAGTACAATATCCATTGTCTGCTTCAGTAAATTAGCTTCTTTTATGAGATTAAGCGCCTCTTCAGTATTAAGGCAAGCAAGTACTTTTCTAGCTAAGTCTGCATCTCCTCCTGCTCTAACCACCTGGGATGCCAAAATCTCCATTCTGGCATCTGCCTCATGGGAATGGGTATTCATAATACCTCCGGCAACCTTTATCAACTTTCCAATATGGCCGGTTATTATCATTCCTTCAAAGCCAAGCTCAATAACTCTATCAACTGTCTCTCCAATAAAATTGGAACACTTAACGCTAGCTTCCAAATCATAATCGAAGGTGTCCTTCATAAACTTAAGTCCATAGTTGCCAGGAGTAACTGCAGCGTATTTAAAACCTAAGGCCTTCTTTTGAGAAAGCTCTACATTAATGGTGTCTATAATAGCCTTGTTACTCATAGGCTCCACTATTCCTGTGGTACCAAGAATTGATATTCCATCTGTTATACCAAGACGAGGGTTAAATGTCTTGCTGGCAAGTTCCACTCCCTCTGGAACAGAAATCACCACATTTAGCTTGCCATTAAAGTCTAGAAGCTTACATACTTCCATTACTTCCTTTTCAATCATCTCTCGTGGGACGCTGTTAATAGCTGCATTTCCAACTGGTTGATCAAGTCCTGGCAAAGTAACTCTACCAACTCCCACCCCTCCATCTATAAAAACAGAAGGCTCATTAAATGATTGTTCAAGGGTGTCTTCTGCTATAGAAACAGTGGCCGTCACATGTGCGCCTGTTGTAACATCCGGATCGTCTCCTCCATCCTTTATAACAGCGCAAGTAACCTGTCTTTCCTCTCTAATGATGTCAACTATTTTCGCAGCAAACATCACTCCAGCAGGAGTTTCAATTTCTATATTAAGTTTTTCCTGACCGGTCAGAAGCATATAGGCTGCCGCTTTTGCTGCTGCCGCTGAACAGCTTCCGGTTGTAAACCCCTTTCTCATGAAAAGCTCCTATTTATCTATATTATAAAGTATCGCATTTACGATAGCTGCCGCTATATTGCTGCCACCTTTTCTGCCTTTATTAATAATAAAAGGCACATTCGAATTTAAAAATAGTTCCTTTGCTGCCACCACATTTACAAATCCAACAGGAACTCCTATGACAAACTCCGGTGTGAATTTTCCTGATTCCATCATCTCATGAAGCTGGATTAGAGCTGTTGGAGCATTGCCAATTGCAAATATAACTGGTACATCAAGAGCTGCCGCTCTTTCCATAGAAACGGTGGCCCTAGTAACCTGTCTTTCCTTGGCTTCTTTTGCCACATCCTCATCAGCCATAAAGCAATGGACCTGACCGCCATACTCAGCCAACTTTTTCTTGTTAATTCCTGAAAGAGCCATATTGGTATCCGTCACAATGTGCGCCCCATTTTTAATAAGCTCCTTAGCTCTTGCTATAGCCCCATCAGAATATGTCATAGTTGATGCATAATCAAAATCTGCACTGGTATGAATGACTCTTTTTGTAATTGGCTCCTGTTCTTCAGGAATGGAAATTCCCATTTTACTAAGCTCTTCCGAAATAATCTCAAAGCTTCGCTTTTCTATTTCTGAAGGAAGAATAAAATCTATTTTCATATTATCCTCATCTGATCAAAATTATTTGGTAGGCAAATCAAGAAGATTTCTAATAAGCGACATATCTAGATTCTCTCTAACAATATCTGCCAGCTTATCATACTCTCCATCCTTAAATGCCTGATAATCAAAAGCGGTATCACCTATACTTACGCCCTTATTTTTTGCCAACTGACTAACAAGCTTAAAGGCGATATCCTCATTATCAAAAATCCCATGTACATATGTGCCAAAGAGATTGCCCTTTTGCAGAAGAATAATCTGGCCATCATCATCTCGTTCTACTAAAAGTCCATCATAATCTCTGTCATCAGATACAAAAAGTTCGCTACTTCCATTATGAATCTCATATCCAACAAACTCTTCATTAGATAAACTCTGATAAACTCCTGTCATATCATCGAAGCAATCCTCAGTCTGACTGCGATGCTTCATAGACTGAAGTTTGGTTTTGATAGGGAACAAATCAAGGCCAAGAATATTGTCTATATTCTCATTTTCAATTCCCTCTGGATCTGAAATCTCCTGTCCCATCATCTGGAATCCACCACAGATTCCTATCACAGGTTTTTCCATGGCAAATCTTTTTATTGCCGGTTCAAAACCTGATGTCCTAAGCCAGTTCATATCAGCGATAGTGTTTTTACTGCCAGGGATAATTACCATATCCGCCCCTTCAAGGTCCCTTGGATTTGAAACAAAAGAAACACTCACACCAGGGATACTCTCGAAAGGTGCTACATCTGTAAAATTTGAAATACGTGGCAAACGCACCACGGCAATCTCGACCCTATTTACATCCTGCCCATAATCAAATTCATTTCCAAGTCTTTCACTAAGGCTATCCTCATCATCTATCATCAGATGAGCGTATGGAATAGTTCCAACAACAGGCACATGTCCTCTCTCCTCAAGCATATCTATTCCTGAATCAAGAAGGCTCTTGTCTCCTCTAAACTTATTTATTATCAAGCCCTTTACTCTAGCCCTCTCATCAGGCTCCAAAAGCTCTAATGTACCTAAAAGCTGAGCAAACACTCCACCTCTATCAATATCTCCAACAAGGAGAACCGGAGCATCTACAAGCTTTGCCATACCCATATTAACTATATCATCCGACTTCAGATTAATCTCAGCTGGCGAGCCAGCTCCTTCGATTACAATTACATCCGCCCATTCTTCTAATTTATGATAGGCGTGAAGAATGTCAGGAATCAGCTTTTTCTTGTAGGCAAAGTAATCCCTTGCGGACATATTTCCAATGGCCTCGCCATTTACAATCACCTGGCTACCAATATCATTGGTAGGTTTCAGCAAAATCGGATTCATGTAGACGCTAGGCTCCACACCGGCGCACTCTGCCTGCATAGCCTGAGCCCTACCAAGTTCCAATCCATCCTTTGTGACAAATGAATTAAGAGCCATATTTTGCGATTTAAAGGGAGCCACCTTAAAACCATCCTGTTTTAAAACTCTACAAAGGCCACCAACAAGCAGGCTTTTGCCTACATTTGACATGGTGCCTTGAATCATAATTACTTTTGACATAATACTCTCTTTAATGAATTAGAATAATCAATCAAACCTGTTGCAAGCATATTACTTTCATCAAGTGACATGTGATAAAGTGCAGCAAGATTTTCTCCTGTTAAAATCTCATCTGGTACGCCGATTTTAAATACTTTTCCATCTGACACTGCAACAACTTTATCTGCAACAGCAGGAACAAATTCCAGCTCGTGAATAGACATTAAAACTGCAATGTTTTTCTCCTTTGCAAGATTTTTTATTACAGATAAAATATCTATCTTGAACTGTATATCAAGAAATGAAGTAGGCTCATCAAGAATCAAAATCTCAGGCTCCTGACAAATTGCTCGAGCCAGCATTACTCTCTGCCTTTGGCCATCACTTACCTTGGAAAAATCCTTGTCAGCCACCTCACCTGCTCCAACCAAATCAATTGCTTGTTTTACAACCTCTATATCTTTCTTTGATAAAATTCCAAGTCGACCAGTATAGGGATATCTACCTGTAGAAACTACATCAAAGCAGCTCATAAGCTCTGGGTGGATTCTTTCAGTAGTAACCATAGAAAGCTTTTTAGCTAAATTATCTTCTGAAATGCCATCCTCATCCTCGCCCAAAATAACAATCCTGCCATCCATCTTCCTAATCTGTCTTGTAATAGTTTTTAAAACAGTAGATTTACCGGCGCCATTTGGACCTATAAGGGCAACTATTTCTCCAGAATTCACAGTTAGATTAACATTTTCAATTACGGGGCTCTTATAACCCACTACCAAAGATTCTAAATCTATGCTACTAACCATGTGAAACCTCTTTACGTTTAATAAGTAGATAAATAACTATAGGCGACAGTCCTATTGCCGTAACAGCACTGATACTGATTTCTCTCGGTGAAAAAGCGCTTCTTGCGATTCCATCACATAAAAGTGTAATTATAGCTCCTCCGAAAAAGCAACCTGGAATCATAACAATTGGCTTTGATGTTTTCAAAATTGTTCTCATAATATGTGGCACTGCTATTCCTACAAAAGAAATAGGCCCAGCAAAAGCTGTAACAGTGGCTGATAGAATGCTAGAAAGTAAAATCAAAAGTATTCTAAGATGCTTTATATTTACTCCCATATTTCTAGCATAGCTCTCTCCCAACTGATAAGCACCAATAGGCTTTGAGAGCACAAATGAAAAAATCAAAGTGACAATCACAATGATTGCGGAAATTGCAACATCTTCCCAACTGATTCCTGAAAAGCTTCCAAGGGACCAGTTGTGAAGGTTCACAATATTTGTATCATCCGCAAAAGCGATAATAAATTCTGTAATTGCAGAACAAAGATAACCGATCATAACACCGCAAACTACAAGCAACGACATATTCTTTACCTTATTGGATAAAAGCATTACTATCCCCATGGCAATCAATGAACCTATGAAGGCGGCAGCCACCATTCCAAGGGCGCTTATATATCTTCCCTGACTAAGCATGAATACCATCACAAGAGCAACAATGAGTTTGGCTCCTGATGAAATACCTAGCACATAAGGTCCTGCAATTGGATTTCCAAAGAATATTTGAAGTAAAAAGCCTGAAACCGAAAGGGCTCCACCAAGTAGGATAGCTGCAGTTATTCTAGGCAATCTAATAGACACTACTATTCTTCCAAGATGCACATCACCTGGATTTAATAAAGAAACAAATATTTCCTTTAAGGTGATATCTGCACTTCCCCAGCCTAGGCAAACAAAGAAAAGCCCCACAAGAAGGATAAACATAACTGCCATTATGGTTATAAACTTTCTACTATTATTCTCCACTATTTTACTCCTTAAGTTTGAAAAGGTATTGAAGGGAGCCACTCTCCCCAGTTAAAATAATGTGTACATCTTCTATAAATTCTGCCACATCAGAGCTTTGTTGAAAATAGCCTTTAGAAAGGCAATAAACATTTCCTGACTTTACAGCCTTAAAATCCTTAAGAACTTCAGACTTTTTTATAAGCTCATCTATGGATTTAATTTCACCTTCAATTGTACTGTTGTAAATCAATACATCTGCATCAACAGCTTCCACATAAAAATCTTCCATAGTAATTTTCATAGTGGAAAGTGCGTTATCTTCTGAAACTGAAATATTCGCAGGCACATAGCTACCGCCTGCCATCTCTATCATAGATGTAATATAGTCTCCTGGCTTTCTAATAGAAATCATGCCGTTTGAGTCTATTGAGAAAACTGCCACCTTTAGCCCTGTGCTCTCCACATCTGAAATAGCTTTTGCCCTTGACTTCTGCTCTTCAAAAGCTGTATTTGCCTCATCCTCTTTACCATACAAAAGGCCATAAAGCTTTATCCATTCCAATCGTCCTAAAGGATTAGTCTCATAGCTAGAGCGTTCCACCATAACAGGTATTCCGAGACTTTCTAACTTTTCTTTCACTTCTGGATTGTGGTAAATCATGGTATTTTCGATGGCAAAATTACATTTTTCTGATATTAAAAGCTCGTAATCAGGGGCAGAATATTTGCCAGCATAGAGAATATCACCTGAACTCATCTTTTCTTTTGCTGCTTTAATATACCAATCCCCCTCATCTGTTCCTGAAAACCTAATATTATCAAGGCCATCAATGGAAGCCATTAAATCCATAACAGAGGTAGAAACAAGATATGTCTTATCCAAATTTTCAAGTAAGGTAACATTATCAGAAACTCCAGAAGGCTTTTTGCCACTTTCACTAATCATGAAATATTGGCGGCTGCCCTCCTTGCCAATAGTGATGAGAGTATATTTGTCCCCCGCCTCATCCTCATAATAGGAAACTGAAAATTCCTTTGCATAATCAATAGGCATGGATGACACATATTCTAGGTTGCCAAGTGTTACCTCTCCTGCATCCTCCACACCGGAATTTGTAGTGATAGCTTCAACTATGTGATTAACATCTGGACTGATAACCGTAATAGTGTACTCAATCTCATGAGGTGTACTCATAGCTGTAGTATCACCGATTACCTTAAATGGCTCATCAAAGTTTTCAAATGGTATCGTAAATACGGAATTCTCACCAACAGCTGCCTCATTGTCATAGCGATTATCATCTACAATCATGTAATCGTAGTTAGGGCTAGACCAAACAAGCTCTACCTTTTTATCTCCTGACTCAATAATAACATTAGCTGGAGAATTAACTGTAGCCTTGCCGCTTCCTCCCTCAAGATTCACATAACAAGAATAAATACCATCAGAAATCTTGTTTTCAGTTTTAAAAAATAGTTGTTTAATAAAAAAGCCGCAGGCTGCTAAGCAAGCCAGCAGCACTGCAGCTTTAAGTATTTTAGTTCGCTTCATATGTAACCTTTACTTTATGATCGTACCATGTGCCCTTTGAACCCAGTAATGCCACATCATACTCCTCATTTAAAACTGGAACTGGCACATCAAAACCATATACTGTCTCAGTCATTCCATCATCATAGGTGACCTCATCCTCTGTATAGTTAAGCCAGTGAGCCTCATCAGATTCTGCATCTGCAGCAAGCCCCACATAAAGGTTGATAATACCTGTTCCTGCAAGAGTGATATGAACTGTTCCAACACCATCCTTAACAGTAAGGGTAGCCTTGTCATCAAGAGTCTCATTTACATGGAACATACTACTATCAGTTGTGAACTCAACAGTGTATTCGCCATCTTCCAAATCAAGCTTTGCAACTTCTGCTTCTTCAACATCAGCAGGAGTCTCTTCTGGCTCTGCAACTTCTGCCTCAGCCTCTGCAGCTACTTCTGTCTCAGCAACAGCTGGCTCCTTAGCCTTATCGCCACAAGCAACTACTGACAATGCCATAGCTGCCACAAGAATTAAACTAAAAATCTTCTTTTTCATTATTAAAAAATCTCCATTATATAGATTCATGCAGGCTAGGCCTGCATGAATTATTATTCTGTCAAAACTATTAAGCTAACTTAACTCAATTATTTGATTGCATCAGCTGTGTGAGCAACATAAATCTTCTGAACATCCTCAATCTCACCAAGTCCTGCAATCTGGCAGTCTACTGACTCAAAGCTGCCATCAGCAGTGAACATTGACTTCCATGAATCGTCCTCATCACCAGCCATATCGTTGTTAGCATGATCACCAGCAACAACCATAAGTGGACGAATAACAACCTTTGTATAACCAGCATCCTTTACAGCTGCAATAATATTCTCACAAGATGTCTCCTCTGGCTCACCCTCTACTGTACCAATAAATACATTATCGTAGCCAAGCTTATCCATCTGTGTCTGCATCTGTGAGTATGTAACCTTTGCAGTGTGGCTTGTACCATGTCCCATGAATACAAATGCAACACCATCCTCAGCTGCAACATCTAACGCATCGTAATCTGTAGTAGCAACAGCCTCAGCAACTACTGCCTTTGCAACAGCTTCCTTATCTGAGTTAATCTCTGTAGCATCTCCACCTACCTGGCCAAGAAGTGGCTCAGCAATCTTTACAGAATCAAAGTTATCAGCGTAAGCCTCAACCGCCTCTACAAGATCATCATACTCTGCACCATGCATAAGATGAGTAGGCTGAACAACAAGGTTCTTAACACCATTTGCAACTGCTCTATCAAGAGCCTGCTCTACATTATCAATCTTCTCATCATCACGTGCCTGAATATGATTAATGATAATCTGTGAAGTAAAAGCACGACGTACTGACCAATCAGGATTAGCCTCTGCAATAGCCTTCTCGATACCACCGATATCCTGAACACGGCTTGTGTTAAATGAAGTACCAAAACTTACAACAAGAATCTCATTTTCACCAATCTCATCCTGATTTAAAGGATCATCCTGGCTTGCATCACCTGTATCTCTAC